>LNAP01008872.1_pt1 | contig 41050 bp, 35 predicted proteins | sample 602601 | NCBI WGS metagenome assembly LNAP01 (sample SAMN02440304, study PRJNA202911) | soil metagenome | biome: Subtropical and temperate rainforests or woodlands; isolation source: soil samples (1 kg each in a 20% v/v slurry with milli Q water) were... ...
CGATAAGCGCCGGCCTTTGGCCGGCCTGTTGGGCTTCGCTGCGCTCAACCCAACCTACGAGGCTCGTATGAATCCATTGCTTCGCTGGCCCTTACGCCTGGCTTCAATCGGCGCCTGTCTGCTGTTCTGGCACGTCGCCGCCAGCCAGCACCTGGACTTCGGCCTGCTGACGTTCACCTACGTGCCTACGCCCACCTCAGTGGCGCAAGCCGCCGTGGCGCTGGTGGAAAGCAGCAAGCTCTGGGCGCATTTGTCGAGCAGCTTGCTGCGCGTGTTTACCGGCTATGTGGCGGCGGCGATTTTCGGTGTGCTGCTGGGCGTGGCCATCGGCCGCTGGAAGTGGGCAGAAGACACGCTGTTGCCGCCGTTGGAAGTGCTACGCCCGATCCCGGCGGTGGCGTGGATTCCCCTGGCGATTCTGATGTTTCCCTCGTCCGAGCTGTCGATGGTGTTTATCACCTTTACCGGCGCGTTGTTCCCGGTGTTGCTTAACACCGTGCATGGCGTGGAGGGCGTCGACCCGCGTCTGATCGCCTCGGCGCGCAGCCTGGGGGCCGGGCGCCTGGCGATTTTGCGTGAGGTGGTATTGCCGGGGGCGGCGCCGAGCATTGTCACCGGGCTGTCGCCTCGTGGTTTTGCCTGGTGACGGCGGAGATGATTTCCGGTCAGTTCGGCATCGGTTACTACACCTGGGAGTCGTACACCATTCAAAACTACCCAGACATCATCGTCGGCATGCTGCTGATCGGTGTGCTGGGCATGGGCAGCAGTGCCCTGGTTAAACGCCTCGGTGGCCTGCTAACGCCCTGGTATCGGGTGAAGGGGAGAGGCTGATGAGCAGTCACGAAAGTTTTCTGGCAGCCGGGCGCATTGACGTTAAAGGCCTGACCATCCGCTTGGGCGAAGGCGCCCAGGCTTTTGAGGCGGTGCAGGCGCTGGATTTCAGCATCGCCCCTGGCGAGTTTGTGTGCATTCTCGGCCCGTCCGGGTGCGGCAAGTCGACCTTGCTCGGCGCCTTGGCCGGGCATCTGCAACCCAGTGCTGGCGCGCTGAACGTAGACGGCGAAGTGGTCGAAGGGCCATCGCCGGCGCGCGGCATGGTGTTTCAGCACCACACCTTGCTGCCCTGGCGCAGCGTGCTCGACAACGTCGCCTTTGGCCTAAAAATGCAGGGCCTGAACAAGGCTGCGCGCCGTCAGCAGGCGCGGGATTTTCTTGGCCTGGTGGGCCTGCAAGATTTTGCCGAACGCTGGCCGAATCAGCTCTCTGGCGGCATGCAGCAACGTGCCGAAATTGCCCGCGTGCTGATCAACCGCCCACGCTTGTTATTGATGGACGAACCCTTCGGCGCGCTCGACGCGCAAACCCGTGGGCGTATGCAGGAACTGCTGCTGGATATCTGGGGGCGCATCCGCACCACCGTGGTGTTTGTTACTCACGATATCGACGAGGCGCTGTTTCTTGCCGACCGTATCTTGGTGATGAGCCCACGGCCAGGGCGATTTATCGAAGACCTGCGCGTGGAGTTCTCCCGGCCTCGGCGCGCCGAGTTGCTCACCAGCCCGGCCTTTACCCATTTGAAACGCCACTGCCTGGAACTGCTGCGCCACGAAGAAGGCCGCGAGCTACCACGCTTGACCCCGCTGGGCTTGCCCAGCGACCACCCGCCATTGCGAGTTGCGCTATGAATGAACTGCACACCGACAACGCCGATATCCAAACCCTGCTACCGCGCCTGGGCAGCAGCGACAGTGGCGTACGCCGTATCGCGCTGATCGACCTCGCCGACCTGGAAGACCCGGACGGCTTGCCCTTTTTGATCCACGTCCTGGGCCAGGACAATGCCAGCGAGGTGCGCAGCGAAGCCGCGCGTTTGCTGGAAGGGTGGGAAGAGGAGGAGGTGGTCAGCGCCCTGTGCGCGGCCCTGGCAGATGCCGACGACAACGTGCGTGCCGCCGCTGCGCAAAGCCTCAGCGAACTTAAAACCGCTGAGGCCGGACGCGTAATTTTGCCCTGGGCCGCGCATGCCGATGCGTTTGTGCGGGCCAGTGCCTTGCGTGCCCTGCGCGAGCTGCGTTTGGCCGACAGCGCGCCGGTGGCGTTGTTGGCGCTGGAGGATGGCGATGCCTTTGTGCGTCGCGAAGCGGTGGGCATTCTTGGCTGGTTAAAACAACACAGCGCGCTGCCACAATTAGCGCGCTTGGCCAGCGCTGACCAGGACGCCGAAGTGCGCCGCGCCGCCACCGGTGCCCTGGGCCTGGCCCGCGATGCCACGGTGTTGCCGGCGTTGCAGGCGGCGCTTAAAGACCCCGCCTGGCAAGTGCGCGAAGAGGCCGCCACCACGCTAGGCAAAGTCGGCTTGGCCGCCGGCGGGCCGATTCTGTTGGCGGCGCTGGACGATGACTATTGGCAAGTGCGCCTGCGCGCCGCCCGCGCCCTGGGCAAATTGCGCTTTGCCGCCGCCTTGCCAGCCTTGGTTGAAGTGCTCGGCCACGCCATCAGCAACCTGCGCAAAGAAGCCGCCCTGGCCCTTGGCGAACTGGCCGACAGCAGCGCACTGCCAGCCTTGCTGGCGGCAGAAAACGACGGCGATCCGGAAGTGCGCAAGGCCGTGCGCATCGCCATTGCTCAGTTGCAGGGGGCGTAATGGACGCTCCGGTCGCGCTGCGTAATCGCAAAGAACAGCGGCAGTTATTAGTGGAGTGGGCAGACGGCGCGGTTGCGTTCAGCCATGCCCGTTTGCGTGCCGCTTGCCCATGTTCGCAATGCCGCGCCGCGCGCCTGGGCGGGCGTATTACGCTGGTCGACGAGCAGGTTTGCCTGATCGCGATCAACGCCCAAGGTTATGGCGTGCAATTGGTGTTTAGTGATGGGCACGAGCGCGGCATCTATCCCTGGAAATACCTACGTGAACTTTAGGGTGTGCTGAGCGCACCAAGCGCTACGTCGGCGAACGCAATGCTGCGCACAACACACAGAAGCTTTGCGGCACAATGCCTGCCTTTTAAAGGAGGCTGTGGGATGGCTGAGTTGCACTACGACGTCGCTGTTGTCGGTCTGGGCGCGATGGGCGCGGCGACCCTCTACCAACTGGCCAAGCGCGGCGTAAACGTGGTCGGCATTGATCGCTTCACGCCGCCCCACGACCAAGGCTCCAGCCATGGTGATACACGCATCACCCGCCAGGCGGTGGGCGAGGGCGATGCCTATGCGCCGTTGGTGCGCCGGGCGCAGCAGATCTGGCGTGAGTTGGAAGCCGAGACCGGCGCCGAGCTATTCGAGCAATGCGGCGTGCTGGTGATGACCTCGAGCAAAACTGCCACCTCGCACCATGGCACCGCTGACTTTACCGAGCGCACCCTGTCGCAAGCGCGCCGTTACGGCATTGAGCATGAGCAGCTAAATGCCGAGCAGATTCGCTCGCGCTTCCCGCAGTTTGCCCCAGTGCTCGACAACGCTACCGGTTACTTTGAGCCCGGCGGCGGTTACGTGCGCCCCGAGCGCTGCATCGACACCCAATTGCGCCTGGCGCAACAGCTGGGTGCGACGTTGCTGACCGGCGTGACGGTTAGCCAACTCGATTCCAGCGTTGACAGCGTGACGCTGATTGCCGACGGGCAAACCTTGCGGGCCAAGAACGTAATTGTCTGCGCCGGTATGTGGAGCGCCGAATTGCTCGGCGCGCCTTTCGACACCTTGCTGCGCGTTTGCCGGCAAAAGTTGTATTGGTTTGAGCTGGCGCAGCCGAGCATTTTTCCCGTGCCGTCGCCGACCTTTATCCTCGCCCATGGCCCCACCGACGAAGACCTCTGCTACGGTTTTCCGCCGCTGCCAGGGGAGAACTGCGTCAAGATCGCCACCGAGCATTACGCTACGTCGACCACGCCGGCACAGCTCAACCGCGATGTCAGTGCCGAGGAATGTGCACAGATGTTTGCCAGCCAATTGCTCGGAAAAATCGCCGGCGTGTTGCCCAAGGCGGTGAAGACTGCGGTGTGCAGTTACACGGTGACGCCGGACTTCAATTTTATTATCGACCAGCACCCCAGCCACCCTGCCGTCACCGTGGTCAGTGCCTGTTCCGGGCATGGTTTCAAGCATTCGGCGGCAATTGGCGAAGCGCTGGCGCAGCGGTTAGTTGCTGGCCAAAGCGAGCTGGACCTGAGTGCGTTTACCGTGGCGCGCTTTCAGGCGGCGGTTAAACCGTTGCCTTAGGCAAAAAAAGCCCCGTCTAAAACGGGGCTCTTGGGTTATCTTTCAGTCAGGACGCGTCTTGTGGGCAACAGTGGAGTAACAGCATTTGGCCTCGTCAGCGGATTTATCTCGGGCTAGTCGAGCCCCATCTTCATCCAATTCATCTGCAAGGACCGCAGGCACCGTTACCCCCTCGAAACGCCTGGAGCGCGCGTTAATCAGTGGCACGTTGCTGCTTCTGCTGTGGCTGCCGTTGCCGCTGGGCAGTAACCGGGATTGGTCGATGGGCCTGTTGGTTTTGCTCTGTGGCGGCTTAGGTGCCGGTTGGGCGGTTAACGCCCTGCGGCGTAACCGCGACCTTGGCCCTACATTGCGCCCCGCGCTGCCAATGCTCGGGCTGCTGCTATTGAGCCAGGTGTGGGTGCTGCTGCAATGGCTTACTGGGCGCACGGTCGACACCGCTGCCACCTTTCAATACCTGATGCTTGGCTTGGCCTACAGCCTGTTGTTTTTGTTGGTAGTGGACCTGTTTCGCACGCGCAAACGCCTAAGCCTGCTGCTCGCGGTATTGGTGGTGAGCGGCACCTTTCAGGCATTTTTTGGCGTAGCAATGACGTTGTCTGGGGTCGAGGGGCTGCTGGTGGGCGCCAAAACCAGCTACCTGGGCGATGCCACCGGCACCTTTGTTAACCGTAACCACTTGGCCGGTTATCTGGAATTGACCCTGGCAGCGGGCGTCGGCCTGCTGCTAGCGCTGCGTGATGAGCGGCCGTTTCGTTGGGTAGATGTGCTGGAGATGCTGCTGGGCCCCAAAGGGCGCCTGCGCTTGGCGCTGGTGCTGATGACCATTGCGCTGGTGATGAGCCATTCGCATATGGGCAACTCAGCCTTTTTCACCAGCCTGCTGCTGGTGGGCGGGGTGTTTGTACTGCTCAACAACAAGGAGCAGCGCCTGCGCAATGGCTTGATTATCGCCGGCTTGCTGGTGATTGACCTGCTGGTGGTTAGCCAATTTGTAGGGCTGGATACGTTCGGCAACAGCGCTCAGGCGCAGGCGGTGCTAGCCGATGGCCAAACACCGCTGGCGGCAGACGAGCTACGCGCCACGGTGGTGAAAGATGCCTTGCCATTGGCCCAGGAGAAGCTGTTTACCGGCCATGGCGCGGGCACTTTTGAGGTGGTGTTTGGCCAGTTCGCCAGTGCCGATGTGACCTTACACTTCGACCATGCGCACAACGACTACCTGCAATTTTTGATTGAGTACGGCGTGCTGGGCAGCCTGCCATTGCTGGCGTTCGTGCTGCTGGGGCTGTACCACGCGCAACGCGCCATGTGGCAGAGCGAATCGACCTACCGGGCGGGTATTGGCCTGGGCGCGAGCGTGGGTATTGTGGCCTTGCTGATTCATTCGCTAGCCGACTTCAACCTGCAAATTCCGGCTAACGCGGCCACCTATGTAGTGATGTGCGCGATGGGCGTATTGGCCAACCACCACTACCGCGACCGTCGCACGCGGGCGCGTAGCTAACCCAGGGTTTACGCGACGCCTCACGCGTCGCTGGACACCAAGCGCGGCGCCACTTGGCGCCGCCATACCTGAGCGAGCACAGCACCCACCAGCACCCCGGCGATATTGGCGGCCACGTGAATAACCGACATGTCTTGGTGCGGCAGCAGGCCCTGGACCAGTTCGATAAAAATGGCCAGCAGCACGGCATAGGTAAAGGTCCAGAAGATCAGCGTGCGCGGGAACGCCAGCCTGGCGCAAAACACCATCAAGGCGAAGGCAATGGCGTGGTAGCTCCAGCGCTCTTCGATTTGCACGGGCAGCCAATCCAGGCCGAAACCATCGATAAGAATCACCGCCAAGGTGGCGGTGAATACCAGCATTAATATAAACCGACTCATTACTTGGCCTGTGTCTTTTCCGGAAGTTCAGCAGGTTTGGCGGCTAACTTGCTTGGGGCCTGCATTCTGAACAACTCGCGTTTTGGGAAGGTAAACAGCATTCTTCCGTGATGGCGATTCAATAGCATATAGATACCAGTGCAGACGGCCAGGTTAACCACTACCAACAGCACCAGCGCGGTTACTACACCGGCATCGGCATAGTTGCTGGAAATATTCAGCGGCAGTATCAACTGCGCCGCCACATCAATAAAGAAGTGATGCATGACATAGATGGGCAGTGTGTAACGCCCTAATGTTTGCAGCAGATTCAAGGTGAAGTGTTTGGTCAGCAGGCCAATAAAGTCCAGTGCCGCAACTACCAGGCAGCAAGAGATCAGAAACTTGACCCCTGGTATATCTATGGCGTCGTTCCTTAGCGCTAATTCACCGAGGGCAAGAAAGCCGACCACCGCGATAGAAAAGCGCAGCGGATTAAAGCGTTCGATAATCTGCTCTATATAAGGTTTGCCATAGCAACCAATAGTGAAGAATACGGCGTTACTGGCAATGCTGCGCAAACTCCAACTTTCCTGCGGTACCAGTTGCTTAGCCAACAGCGAGAGCAAGGCCATAAAGGTGAAGGTTAACAGCAGGTGCTGATTACCCAGTTTGCACACGGTGAAGAACATCACCAGCGCGTACAGGTACCAGATCGCCGTGTTGCCCATCACCACGTCCAGGGCGAAAGCGTCGAGGGTAAAGGGGAAGGCTTCGGAACCGTGGACGAATTCGGGGTTGAAGTGCGAGATCAGGTAGGCGCGGAAGCACCAGTCCATCACTACCCAAAGCATATATAACCAGAGGAAGGTTGCCACCCGCGGTTGGAATATCTCTCGCCAACTGCGTTTGAATACAGCGCTATTAGCCAAAAAGCCCGATATAAGAAAAAAGAGTGGCATCCGCATGGTGCCAAGACCAGTAATAAAAACTTGCATAACTTTAAAGCTTGTTGTGTCAGCAAACTGTGGGCACTTGGCCAGGAAGTACATTGATGTGTGATAAATCACTACCAAAATAATGCAGATGCCTTTGGCTGCGTCCAGGCATTCACTTCTGGAAGAGGTTTTTACAGAGTCCATATTGTTCCTTTTGTTAGCACGGTCGCTAGTGCTGACGGTTCCTCCTGGCTTAGCAGGAATACGAAGGTTATTACGGGCGTTAGCATCTACACCTCTAATACGCTGAAAGGGCCGGGTTCTCATGTTGCATCTCCACGCGCAGGGTTGTAGCTCCGTTGGCCCTATCGCCCGGCCAATAATCTGACGCAGAGGGATAGAGCAGGATATCGAGCGATAGTTCAGCGGGTGTTACGTACCTGGCACGGTCTTTTGTTTTTTTGTAGAACTCAGCATGAATGCGCGTACATGCCGTTGAGCGGGTGTTTCGAAATAGTGGTAGCTGAGCAGGCAGATAGGGATCAGCACAGCAAAGAACATAACCATGGACAGCGGGTTGTAGAAGAAGCTATTGGCGATACCCATATAGCGACTCACTTCAAACACTAGCAATTGCAGGGGGAAGTGCAACAAATAGGACGAGTAGGTGAGGTTGCCGACCATCGCAAAACGCCGGCCCAGGTAGCCGCGGCGGGTTTCGGCCAAGGCCAGGGACAAGATGGTTAACGGAAACAGCAAGGCCACCGGAATAAAGCGTGTGGCGGCGTGAATCAGCTTTGGCACCAGGGGGTCAAGGTTGCCGGGTAGCAGGGCTTGCAGCAGCACCTGCACGTTGCCCCATAGCCAGCCGGTTTTCACTTCGACAAGGGTCGCCAGCCACAGCGTGCCGGTTAGGCCGAGAACGATGGGCAAGGCCTTGTTAAGCAAGCCTTGATGGCACAGGTAACGGTAGAAGCGAAAGATCGCGCCGCCGAGAAAAAACGAGAAGATGCCGCGGCCCAGAATGGGCGCCACCAGCAACACCACCAAGCCCACCGCGATCATCAGCAAGATCGCCTGCAAGCGCAGACGAAACAGCAGGCACACCACAAAAAACATCACGTACATCAGCACTTCAACCGACACCGACCACACCGGGCCGTTAAACGACGGCCCGTGCTCCAGCCCCCAGCTGGAGGCCATAAACAGGTTGAGTACGAAGTGGTAGGCGTCGTTGTACGGCACCACGAAGTAATCACCGGTGCTGGCCAGCACCCACTTTAAGATAAGCGTGGCGAAATGCAGTGGGTACAGCCTGGAGAAGCGCAGGGCGAAGAACTGCCAGGCGCTTACCCGGCGCTCGGCGATCTGCTCGGCATACAGCCAGAAAAAGATAAAGCCCGAGAGCGAGAAGAAAAAATCCACCGCCAGCCAACCGGTTTGGTACAGCAGGTAGAACACCGAGTAAAACGGCTGCGCTTCCATCTCGTAGGGCATAAAAGTGCTGCCCGCGTAGAAGAAGTGCTGCCAGTGCCAGAACACCACGGCAAGCGCCGCCAGACCTCGAATAAGGTCCAGTGAGTAAAAACGTTTGGGGATGGACGCTGTCATGACGTGCTCGGTTAATGGTCGCTCGGGGGTAAATTGGCGAGATTGCCCATCGGCGATGTGGGCAGTGCGGCCGGAAGCTCCGGCTGCAACGGGCTGAAAATCTCGCGGAACATTGGGACTAATAAATCGCCGCCACGTTCACTCAAATGATCATCGTCGATATAAACCGGGTGCCCCTGCACATCGCCCTCGCAACGGCCATCGCGGCACAGGTAGGGCAGGGGGTTGAGAATCTTCACCCCGCAGCGGGCAGCGGCCAGGTCTTGGGTTTCCCACACATAGGCATTGCGCGCGCGGTACTCGTCGAGGCTCACCGATACTTCAATGCTTTTGCCGCGCATCAGCGCCCGGCCCATGGTTTTTGGCACATCCAGCTTGAGCTCCGGAATGGGCCGCAGCATGTACACCGGGCGGCTTTTGGCGAATTCACAGGCCGAGGCGATGATGCCCTCGCGCATTTCACTCAGGTACTCAGGCGTGCGTGAGGTAAAGGGTTTGTCGAAGTACAGGTAGGGCAGGGCCATTTCTGCGCCACGTTCCGGTTCATTGGGGCCCAGTACGTAAAGCGAGGTGCGGTTGATGATGATCAGCGGTGCTTTGCCCAACGCCGGATCGTCGGCGCTGAGCTCTTCTTTGCTTTTTACAAAGTCGCCGCAGCGATAGGTCAGTTGATCGGCGGCCTTGACCTTGGCGATGGTCGGGCAGTTGCTCATGGTCCAATCCAGCACATGTTGTTGCGGGCCCGGCAGTGACCGCTCCACGGCGCGGATCAAGGCGGCGGCGTGGCTATCGCCGACCACAATGGCGCCGAGTTCGCTGCCGCCATAGGTGCATTCCGGTACTTTGGAAAACTCGTTGGCCAGGCACTCGGCCTTGCGCGGGTTCTGGTTGTCCGCCTCGGCAAACACCGCGTCAATCTGCTCAGGCAGCCGCCCGGGCACACCTTGCTGCAACAGAATCACCAGGCTCGGCACCATTACCACTATCAGGCTGGTGGCGATTGCCAGTGAGGTCAGGCTGCGCGGCAAGCGAGTTAGCCCGTTACGCGCACGGTTCTCGATATAGCGATAGGAGAGTGCGCCCAAGCCCACGGTCAGCAGCAATCCCAGGACGATGGCTGACACCGAGTTCTGCCGTTGGATGTACACCAAGCCCACCACCAGCGGCCAATGCCACAGGTACAGCGAGTAGGAGCAGTCGCCTAACCATTGCGCCGCGCGGGTAGCGGTCCACAGCGAGCCTTGGCGCGCGGCGAGCAGAATCAGCATGGTGCCGCTCACCGGCACCAAGGCGCGCCAGCCGGGCCAGACGCTGCTGGCATCAAACAGCACAATGGAGCCGATCAGCAGGGCAAAACCCAGGGTTTCCAGCACGCGTTGGCGCAGGGGCGTCAGCGCTAGCTTGTTGGCGGTCAGGTACACCAGGCCGCCGGCAAGCATTTCCCAGGCGCGGGTAGGCAGCAGGTAAAAAGCGGCCGAAGTTTTGATCGGGGTGATAAATAGACAGAGCAGCAACGACAACAGCAGGCCAATCACCACCACGGCCAGTTGCATGGGGCGCCCTGGCTTTAACTTCCATGCCGCCAGCAGCACCAGCGGCAAGATCAGGTAGAACTGCCATTCCACCGACAGTGACCAGGTGTGCAGCAGCAGCTTGTCGTGGGACGCACTGTCGAAATAGCCGTCCTCGCGCCAGAACACCACGTTTGAAACAAACGACAGCGCACCAATGGCATGGCGGCCCAGCATCTTGTATTCGGTGGCCGGCAAATACAGCCAGCCCACTACCAACAGCGTCGCGCAGAGCAGCAGCAGGGCGGGAATGATGCGGCGTGCGCGGGACAGGTAAAAATCAAAAATCGAAAAGGCTTTTTGCCCGGCGGCTTGTTTTTCGAAGCTGGAAATAATGATGCCGGTCATCAAGAAACCAGAAATCACAAAGAACACGTCGACGCCGATGAAACCGCCGGAAAACCCCGCCACGCCAAAGTGAAAAAGCACCACTGAAACCACGGCCCAGGCTCTGAGGCCATTGATGTCCGTTCTGAAACCCTTGCTTGTGCTGCTCATTTTTCTGCCTGTGAAGGCCCCCCATAGCGTTGGAGGGACCGGGTACGGTGGCGTGAGAGATCCAGTGCCGTGATCGGCACGTTAATGCGCCCGCTTGCGCCTGATGCTATGAACGTTGGCAGAAGGATTTGGCTAACTTATTTTTTCTGCCCCACACGGCATAACCTTGGGGCTCGATGCTGACGGGCGGCGGTCACCACCAAAAGGCAGTACCCGCCGCTATCAGCTAGTTGGGCGCAGCCACCGAGGGCGGCGAGCCGGCCAGGTCGGGCTTGCTTTTGAACACTTCACGGAACAACGGCACTAACAGATTGCTGCCGCGTTCGCTGAGATGATCGTCGTCGACATACAAGGGTTGCCCTTGGATATCTTCACCTTCACAGCGTCCGTCGCGGCACAGGTAGGGCAGGGGGTCGAGGATCTTCACTCCGCAGCGAGCCGCGGCCATGTCTTGGGTTTCCCAGACAAAGGCATTGCGTTCGCGGTACTCGGCCATCGAGATCGACACTTCAACGTGTTTGCCCTGCATCAGCGCCCGGCCCATGGTTTTCGGCACGTCGATCTTGAGTTCCGGAATCGGCCGCAACATGTACACCGGCCGGCTTTTGGCGAACTCGCAGGCCGACGCAATAATGCCCTCGCGGATGTCACTCAGGTATTGCTCGGAGCGCGAGGCGTACGGCTTGTTGAAGTACAGGTACGGCACATCCCGTTGGCGCACGCGTTCGGGTTCATTGGGGCCGAATACATAGAGCGAGGTGCGGTTGATGATGATCAGTGGCGCCTTGCCCAGTGCAGTGTCACTGCTGCTGGTTTCTTCTTTGCTTTGGATAAAGTCACCGCAGCTGTACGTCAGCTGCGTGGTGGCTTTGACGCGAGCGATGGTCGGGCACTGCGCCATGGTCCAGTCCAGCACATGTTGTTCAGCGTTCGGTAGCGAGCGCTCGACGGCGCGCACCATCGCTGCAGCGTGGCTGTCACCGACCACAATCACGCCCAGTTCGCTGCCGCCATAGGTGCATTCAGCTGACTTGGCAAAACCGTTGGACAGGCATTCGTCCTTACGCGGGTTCTGGTTGTTAGCCTCAGCGAACACCGCATCAATTTGCCCCGGCAGACGCCCCGGCACACCGTGCTCGCGCAAGACACTCACGCTGGGCCCTATGACCAGCACCAGGCTGCCGACCAGGGCCAGCGAGGTAACGGGTTTGCGCAGGCCAGTCAGCACATTACGCGCCGGTTTCTCGATGTACTGGTACGACAAGCCACCCAGCAGCAGCGTCAGCGCCAAGCCAACAGCAATAGCGGCTGGCGAGTTTTCCAGTTGCAGATAAACCAGGCCGACCACTAATGGCCAATGCCAGAGGTACAGCGAGTAGGAGCAATCGCCCAACCACTGCGCGGCGCGGGTCGAGGTCCACAGCGATGCCTGGCGGGCTGCCAGCAGTATCAGCATGGTCCCGGCCACCGGCACCATCGCTCGCCAACCCGGCCACATGCTGTAGGCGTCGAACAGCACCACCGAGCCAATCACCATGGCCAGCCCTGCGCTTTCAACCAGTCGCTGGCGTAACGCCGAGAGGGTTACGTGGCTAGCCAGCAGGTACACCAGGCCGCCGGCAAACATTTCCCAAGCGCGCGTAGGCAGCAGGTAGAACGACGCCGAGGTTTTGATTGGGGTGAGGTACAGGCACAACAGCAGCGAGAGCGCAAAGCCCAAGGCCGTGACCAGCAACTGGGCAGGACGACCGGGTTTGATTTTCCACACCGCCCAGAGCACTACCGGCAGCAGCAGATAGAACTGCCATTCCACCGACAACGACCAGGTATGCAACAACAGCTTGTCGTGTGAGGCGCTATCGAAATAGCCGTCTTCACGCCAGAACACCATGTTGGAAACAAACGACAGTGAGCTGGTGATGTGGCGGCCAAGCATCTGGTACTCGGTCGCCGGCAAAAACTTCCAACCCAGCACCAGCAGTACCGCGCACAACACCAGCAGAGCCGGAATGATGCGCCGCGCCCGCGACAGGTAAAACGCGAAAATCGAAAAGGCTTTTTGCGTGCTCTGTTGCTTTTCCAGGCTGGAGACGATGATGCCCGTCATCAAGAAGCCGGAGATCACGAAGAACACGTCTACCCCGACGAAGCCCCCGTAAAAACCGCTAACGCCAAAGTGGTACAGCACTACCGAAACAACTGCCCAGGCCCTGAGGCCATTGATATCCGTTCTGAAGCCCTTGCTAGCGTTGGTCATTTACGTCTCAAAAGACCACCCATCCATGGGGTGGCCGCGGACTTGACGCAAGAAAGCAAGTGCCTGTTTCAGCACGCATGCGCTTCCTTGCGCTTCGATCCCCGATGGTTAGTAGGTTTTTTTTACTGCCTTACTTGCCTTTGAGGTACAGCTCTTCGAAACAGAAATTGGTGGCTTCCACATAGCCTTCTGCGCTGCCGCAGTCGAAACGTTTGCCCTTGAACTTGTACGCCAGCACGCAGCCCGCTTTAGCTTGTTTAAGCAGGGCATCGGTAATCTGGATTTCGCCGTTTTTGCCAGGCTCGGTATCGGCGATCAGGCCAAAAATATCTGGCGTGAGAATGTAGCGGCCGATGATTGCCAGGTTCGACGGTGCATCTTCAGGTTGCGGCTTTTCCACCATGCTGTGCACACGGTAGAGGTCGTCGCGAATCAACTCGCCGGAGATCACCCCGTACTTACTGGTTTGATCAGCCGGTACTTCCATAATCGCCACGATTGAGCAGCGGAACTGATTGTATAGCTTGATCATTTGGGTAAGCACGCTGTCTCCGTCCAAATTGATACATAGGTCATCTGCCAGTACAACGGCGAAGGCTTCATCACCAATCAATGGTTGGCCGCAGAGTATCGCGTGGCCCAAACCATTCATGGCCACCTGGCGGGTGTAAGAGAACGTGCACTGGTCAATCAGCTCGCGGGTGCCAGCGAGAAAGTGTTCTTTGGCGGTGCCGCGAATCTGGTGTTCCAACTCGTAGCTGATGTCGAAGTGGTCTTCCAGCGCGCGTTTACCACGGCCGGTGACGATGGCCATATGTTGCAGGCCGGCATCGCGGGCCTCTTCAACGCCGTATTGAATCAGCGGCTTGTTAACGATCGGCAGCATCTCTTTGGGCATGGCTTTGGTGGCCGGCAGAAAACGCGTGCCGTAGCCGGCTGCCGGGAATAGGCATTTACGGATCATAAGAAGCTCCTTGCGAAGTTACGAAGTTCTTGTGGCGGTGGCGTAGGTTGGGTCGGTCCGCGTTCGGTGAGCGCAGGCGAAGCCCAACAGGGATCTGCACGCGGAGCCCTTCGGGCTCCATGTTGGGCTTCGCCTGCGGCTCAACCCAACCTACGCATACCCCTGCGGGTTGGCCGATTGCCAACGCCAGGTGTCGCTCATCATTTCGTCAAGGCCGCGCTCGGCTTTCCAGCCAAGCTCCGTGGCGGCTTTATGCGGGTCGGCCCAGCACTCGGCGATATCGCCGGGGCGGCGTGGCACCAGTTGGTAGGGCACCGCTTGGCCGCTGGCTTGCTCAAAGGCCTGGACCATTTGCAGCACGCTGTAACCCTGGCCGGTGCCGAGGTTCCAGATCTTTACCGCACTGGTACTGGCGATAGCCTGCAAGGCTTTTAGATGGCCGTCGGCAAGGTCTTCAACGTGGATGTAATCGCGCACGCCGGTGCCATCCACCGTCGGGTAGTCGTTACCAAATACCGACAGCTGTTGCAGTTTGCCGATGGCCACCTGGCTGATATAGGGCAGCAGGTTGTTGGGAATGCCATTGGGGTCTTCGCCGATCAAACCGCTGCGATGGGCGCCCACCGGGTTGAAGTAGCGCAACAGGGCGATGCTCCAACGCGGGTCGGACTTGGCCAAGTCCTGCAGCAGCTCTTCGACCATCAGCTTGGAGCGGCCGTAAGGGTTGGTCGGTATGCCGGTGGGGAAGTCTTCGCGAATCGGCATTTGCGTCGGCTCGCCGTACACGGTGGCGGACGAACTGAACACCAGGTGATAAACACCCGCCGCCGCCATGGCCTGGGCCAGGGTGACGCTACCGGCGACATTGTTTTCGTAGTAGTCCAGCGGCTTGCGCACGCTTTCGCCCACCGCTTTCAGGCCGGCAAAGTGCAGCACGGCGCTGATCGGTTTGGCGGCGAACAGTTCATCGAGCAGTACCCGGTCACGGATATCGCCCTGAATAAACTCGGCGCTTTTGCCGCAAATTTTCGCCACCCGTTGCAACGACTCGGGCGAGCTGTTGCACAGGTTGTCGAGTACCACCACCTCATAGCCTGCTTGCAGCAACGCCAGGGTGGTGTGCGAGCCGATATAGCCGGCACCGCCTGTGACCAGAATGGTTTCGCTCATGGGGCTTGCCACCTGTACTTAGCGCCACTCATCCGGGCAGCTGGTTTTCCAGTCAGCAAAGGCCGTGGCCAGGCTGTATTGGTAGGGGTAGCCGTTTTCCGCAGCACGTTATTCGAACGCACCAGTTTGCGAATGCGCACGGGGCTGAACGGGTGCTTGATACCCAAAGGCCGGGCAATCGCATCAATGCTGTAGGCCACGCCCAGCAGCAGCGGGTAGGGCACCGCTGGCACCTTGCGTTCGATAGCCGCCACGCTGCACACGGTTTCCACGTACTCGGAAATCGACGGGCCAGGGTTCATGGTCATGTTGAACAGGGAGAAGTGGCCGCCCTGTTCTTTTTGTCGAGCCAAGACCCACAGCATCGCCGCGCACAGCTCTTTGACGTAGGTGCCGGCTTTGCGCGTGGTGCGGTTGCCCATGTAGAAGAAGTAGCGCTTGATCACTGCTTTGACCAGGCGCGACACGTTGCCGCCTTCGCCGGGGCCAAACACCACGCCAGGGCGCACGATCACCAGGTGACGGTTGGCCTTGTCGGCGGCCAGCCAGGTTTGGTGAATCTTTTCCGCGGCGAGCTTCGAGCCGCCGTAAGCGGTGGCCGGAACGGGTAGGGTGCGCTCGTCTTTTTGCTCTTCGCTCGGCCCGTAAGGGGAGATCGAGCTGGTGAAAATCACATCATTGCAAGCCACTTGCTCGGCCCAGGCAGTCACATGCTCGGCGCCCAGCAGGTTGGTTTCGTAGTACTCGTAATCTTCGTGGCCGGGCTCACGGTGCACAGCGGCGAAGTTGGCGATCAGCGCCACGGTTTCTTCCGGTTTCCAGCTGATGGGCTGGCGCACGTCACCGTTCACTTCGACGATCTCGGCGCTTTCATGCACCAAGCGCGCGCGGTAGGGGAAGGGTTTCTGGGTGACCTGCTCTTTGTCGAACAGGTAGACCTTGTCGTAACCACCTTGGGCTAAGAGTTGCTTGGCGAAGAACACGCCAATAAAACCCGAGCCACCAAAAATCACGGCACAGTTCATCTGTTCCATCCTTAATTAAGTAGTGCGAGGGCCGCGGGCCGGTGCAGGGGCACCGGCGCGGCTACGGACAGCGCGGGGGAAATCAGGCGCGGCCGTATTTGTCTTCGAAACGCACGATATCGTCTTCGCCCAGATACGGACCGGATTGCACTTCGATCAGTTCCAGGGGAATAACACCGGGGTTTTCCAGGGCGTGGATCTGACCGATAGGGATATAGGTCGACTGGTTTTCGGTGACCAAAAAGGTGGTGTCGCCGTTGGTGACCTTGGCCGTGCCGCTCACCACAATCCAGTGCTCAGCGCGGTGGTGGTGCATCTGCACCGACAGCTTGGCGCCGGGTTTCACAGTGATGCGTTTAACCTGGTAGCGGTGGCCGTCGTCGATGGAGTCATACACCCCCCACGGGCGGTACACCTCACGGTGGTTGATGTGCTCTTTGCGCTCGCCGGCTTTCAACTGCTCGACGATTTTCTTCACGTCTTGCACGTTGTTTTTGTGCGCCACCATGATCGCGTCTTTGGTTTCGACGATCACCAGGTCTTCAACGCCAACCAAGGTCACCAGGCGGCTATCAGCGTGCACATAGTTGTTGCTGCTGCTGTGCTGCAGCACGTCGCCTTTGAGCACGTTGCCGTGTTCATCTTTTTCGCTGACATCCCACAGCGCCGACCACGAGCCGATATCGCTCCAGCCAGCATCCAATGGCACCACCACGGCGTCGGCGGTCTTTTCCATCACCGCGTAGTCGATGGAGTCATCCGGGCAGGCGCCGAACTCGGTGGCACACACGCGGGTGAAGTGCAGGTCTTGTTGACCGCCAGCCAAGGCTTTTTTGCAGGCATCGAGAATGGCCGGCTGGAAGCGCTCAAGCTCTTGCAGGTAACGGCTGGCGCGGAACAGGAACATGCCGCTGTTCCACAGGAAGTCGCCGCTCTTGAGGTAGTCGGTGGCGGTGGCCAGGTCCGGTTTCTCAACGAACTGGCTAACGGCAAAACCGCCGTCGCCGGCCGGGGCGCCTTTTTCGATATAGCCGTAACCGGTTTCCGGATGACTCGGCACGATGCCAAAGGTCACCAGCTTGCCGGCGTCGGCCAGTGGGAGGGCGGTGTTGATGGCGGCGTGGAAGGCTTCGACGTCTTTGATCAGGTGGTCGGCAGCCAGCACCAGCAGCACCGGGTCTTGGCCATCGGCCACCGCTTGCAGTGCCGCCAAGGCAATGGCTGGCGCGGTGTTACGGCCAACTGGTTCAAGCAGGATATTGGATTTTTCCATATCCAGCTGGCGCAGTTGTTCAGCGGCGAGAAAGCGATGCTGCTCATTGCAGATCAAGCGCGGCAGGGTGATATCCAGGCCCTTCAAACGGGCGATGGTGGCCTGCAGCATCGACAGTTGCGAGTCCGCCAACTGCAGAAATTGTTTGGGGTTCAGTTGCCGCGAGAGTGGCCACAAACGTGAGCCAGAACCGCCAGCCATAATAATGGGAAGAAGCATGGTAGACCTCCTTGTAGCGGTCATTCGCTAAGAGCTGGCTGGGCAATCGCCGGGGCGCTGCGTTTAGGGCCTGGGCTGTTGAGGCGCAGGGCTTCATCGACGAATGCGCTGATGCGTTGCTTGAAAATACTTTTGTCGAAGGTGGCGGCGTGGGCATGCAGGGTCGCCGGGTCGAACGTGATCGAGCCGTCTTCCACCTTGCCAATGGCCTGAATCAGCGATTCCACCGTCTGTTCCGGGAATAGGATACCGGTCTTGCCGTCGATAACCGTCTCCAAGGCGCCACCTTTACCGTAGGCGATAACCGGAGCGCCTGCCGCCATGGCTTCCACCGGCACAATGCCGAAGTCTTCCATACCTGGGAACACCAAGCCACGGCAACGTTGCAGCAGGTCTTTGATTTCCGGGAACGGCTGGCGACCGAGCAGCTTGATATTCGGTTTGGCGATGGCTTTCAGTTTCTCAAACAGCTCGCCTTCGCCGACCACTACCAGCGGCAAACCGAGCTTATTGAAGGCTTCCACGGCCAAGTCAGCGCGCTTGTAAGCGACCAGTTGGCCCAGGCACAGGTAGAAATCACCGCGGGTTTCGGTGGCAACGAACTCGGTGGTATTGACCGGCGGGTAAATCACTTCGGCGTCGCGGCGGTAAAACTTGCGAATGCGTTGGGCGACGAAATTGGAGTTGGCGATGAACTGGTCAACGCGGTCGGCCGACAACCGGTCCCATACCCGCAGCCAGTGCGAGACAAACGGGAACAGCATGCGAATCAGGCGGCCGGCGCCGGACAGGTACTCGTGGTACATGTCCCAGACATAGCGCATTGGCGAGTGGCAGTAGCAGATATGCACGGCGTCGGGGCGGGTGACCACGCCTTTGGCCGGGCCGGATTCGCTGCTGAGGATCAGGTCGTAGGCCGACAGGTCCAACTGCTCCAAGGCCATGGGCATAAACGGCAAGTATTTCTGGTAGTGCTTTTTCGCACCCGGCAGGCGCGAGATAAACGTGGTGTTGATGGTGCCGGTAAAGGTACTCGGCAACGCCTTGCGCACAACGTCTTCGTTGCACACATGGATAAACAGGTCACTCGACCAGCGCCGAGCACACTGCTTCGCCGCCACGGTTGCTGAGCCACCAGTAATGGATGATTGCAACTTTCATTGGAACTCCCGAATTACCTGAAGAACACCGTTTGCAGAAGCTTCCCAGCTAAAGCGCGCGACATTGGCTCGGCCCTTTTCGGTAAGGCGTTGGGCCAGAGCTGGGTTGGAAATGAGCTGTTCGATTTTTGCCGCGATGTCATTCACGTCACGCGGGTCGCAGTACAGCGCCGAATCGCCACAGACCTCAGGCAAGCTGGCGGCGTTGGCGACAATCACCGGGCAACCACAGGCCTGGGCCTCCAGCGGGGGAATGCCAAACCCTTCGTAAAAAGAGGGGTAGATAAACGCCGCTGCGCCGCTGTACAGATCAATCAGCTGCTCGTCGGACACCCGCCCGAGCAATTTGATCCGGCTATCGGATTCAATTTTCTCCACCAAACCTGGGTCGGCGAAATTCTTGTTTAACGAGCCGACGATATAGAGCTTATGGCTGTTCTGTTTCAGCAAGCTGAACGCACCGATCAGGCCATGAAAGTTCTTTTGCTGGTTGAGCGAAGACACGGCCAATAGATAGGGCTCGGGGGCTTTCTCGGCTTGCGCTTGGAACAGTTCGGAAACCGCGTTGTAAACCACCACCACCTTGCTGGGCGGGGTGTTGTAGATCTCGCAGATTTCGCGCTTGGAAAATTCGCTGACGGTGATCACCTTTAGCGAGCTTTTGATCGTGCGCGGCGTGGCCAGCTGGTAGGCCTTGCGGAATTTCCAGGAGAAGTTTTCCGGGAAGCGTTCAAAGGCGATGTCATGCAGCGTGGAGATCTTGTTGCGGTAAAACAGCGGCGCGGTGTTGGCCAGGTTGACCAGCAGCGGCGAGCCGTTTTTCTTTAAGTACAGCGGTAGGTCAATCTGCTCCCAGGCATGCCCGGTGCGGCTACCAATCACCTCGGCAGCCAATGCCGCGGCTGCCTCGTGTTGCACGATATTGTGCGGGGTTACAAAGCGCACACCCGGCAGCAGCTTCTTTAGCTGCAGACTGATTTCCAGGGAGTAGCGCTGTACACCAGTGATCGACTGCGTCAGAAAACGGGCATTTATATAAATCAAATTTCAGATCCTTCTATGCCCATGAGGGTCGATTGCGGCACATGCACAGGGGTGGTCAGATCTTGTTGACGTGCAGCGGATCGAGCTTGCCCGAGAGCAAATGCTTGAACGCCAGCAGGTTGCCTTTCAGGCGACCGGGGAAGTCTTTGATGCGCACCATCAGCAGGGTTTTCACCACATTGGCGGTGATGTTTTTCGACATCAGCAGGCTGGCCTTGCCGTAGCTCATCGAGCCTTTTTTCAGCAGGAAAATCGGGTTGGAAATCTGCGAGTAACCAAAGCGCACGCCACTGGTGCGGCCGGAGCTGGAGCCCAGGTGCACGCCACGGGCGGCAGGTAGCAGAATCAGCTCGCCGCGGGCGCGGGCGCGGCTGGAGTAGTCGAAGTCTTCCTGCCAGCCGTACATCGGCAGGTTTTCATCAAAGCGCATGTCCAGGGCGATGGTGCCGCGGTAGCTCATGTTGCAGCCGTACAGGCCGTCGACGGTTTTGATCGTCGAGGCGCTGGACCAGTGCGCTTCCGGCGTCTTGCTGCCGGCCAGGTACAGCGCAGCATCGCCTTCGGTCACGCCAAACTCGGTGTTAACCCCATCGGCCAAGACGTTGCCGGTGATACCGACCACTTTGGGGTTCTCAACCAATGCCTGCGCGGCGGCTTCCAGCCAGTTGGCGGCGGGGCGGAAGTCGTCGTCGTAAAAGGTCACGAACCAGTCTTTCGGGTCCAGGCCTTCCACCATCGGCACCAGTGCTTCAAGGCCGGCGTTGCGTTGAATGGTCAGGCTGGCGCGCGAGAGCATGATTGTGGTTTGCCCGGCGGCCACCGTTGGGTGGGCGGCGAGGCCTTCGACGTCTTTGTCTTCACTGCCCACGATCAGCACGTGTGCAGCTGGCAGCGTTTGGCGTTCAAGGTAATCGAGCAAGACGTAGGTTTCTTTGCTGCGGCCTTTTGTGGCGATAACGACGAATGCTTTCATTTGACGAGCCCATCATGTTTAACGTTGAAGATGCGAGCCAGGATGCCGAGCCAATCAGGCAGACAAACACCACCAGTTCGCCTATCACCCGTGCGATGGCCATACCCATGCCGCCGTAATAGATGCCCAATGGGACTGCGCAGAGCAGGCTTAGTGCGGCGCCGAACAAGATGACTTTGGCCAGCAGGCCTTCCTTGTGCAGCGGAATCAGTACGTAGCTGCTCAGCACCAGCGTCACTGCGCTGATAGGAAACAGCAGCGCCATGCATTGCAGCACCGCCACGCTTTGTTCAAAGCCAGGGCCAAAGAGCAGAGGCACCACCCACTTGCCCAATACCAGCGTGCACAACAGGCCGCACACACCGATACCGACCAACAGCAGCATTGCCTTGCGAATCAGCGCATGGGCGCCGTCGGTGTCGTTAACAAACAGGGCGGTAATGCGTGGCACGAAAATCTGCCCGGCTGGGGCCATCACGCTCAAGCCAATGGCGATCAAACGCTCGGCTGCACCAAAGGTGCCGACCTGTTCGGGGGTGGACAGGATGCTTAACAAGTAGGTCGAAGAGGCAATCAGCAGGGCCGAGGTGCCGGTGTACAAAAACACGGTGCTGGAGGAGCGCACCAAGGCCAGGCCATCACGCAGGCTGACCCGCGCGCTGGAAATTTCCCGGCGTACCAACCAGTGCGCGGCAGCGAGGGCAATGGCGCCCGAGGCCAGCAGCGAGAGCATGACCAGGTCGGTATCGCCCTCACCACGCACCAAGCTGAAAATCAGCGTCAGGCTCACGGCGAAACCCAGTACTTCAAGCTTTACCGCGCTACGAGGGCGGGCGCTGCCAGTGAAGTACCAACCCAGGTTGAATGCCGAAACAATGCCCAGGGTGACCGCCGCGATACCGGCAACCGGGTAGGCCGCCAGCACGGGCGACAACCAGATGGCGACTGCGCCGCCGATCAAGGCGATCACGCTGAGAATCAGCCGGGCGCTGAGCTGTTGGCCAAACAGGCTGGCATAGCGCTCGGGCGGCGCCGTGGCGATGTCGCGCATGCCGACCATGGCAAAGCCCCATTCCACGAAGCGCCAGGCAATGGTCATCAGCGACATGGCCGCCAGCACCACGCCATACCCTTCGACGCCCAGCACCCGCCCGTAGAACGGAATCAGCAAGAGCAAATACAGGTACCGCAGGGTGTACGCCAGGTAGACAAAAATAAAATCAGCGCGCGATTGAGCGGGGCTTTTACTCATCGTGGTACGTCACCAAACGGGTGATGCAAAGGGGGTTGAATCACGCGAAATACCTTGGGGTTTTCAGCTTGCTGGGCTTTTTTCGGCGTGGTGATGATCACCGCCAGCGCCAAGCCATACAGGAATGAGTTAAAGCTGCCGAAGTCCGGCGTGGTACTGGTCAGCAGGCCGACGATAAAGGCCGGAATGTAGGCGTAGCGGCAACCGGTCATTAGCGCCCGGTTCAAGCCGCTGGCATGGGCCGGCAGCTTGCGCATCAGGGTTTGCAGGGCGAAGGCGAAGTACAGAATGCCGCCGACCACACCTGTGTTGCTCAGAATGGCCACCAGCGAGTTGGACACGCGGGTGGCGCCAATGCCTACGCCCAGGCCATAGGTGTCGATCAGCGCCTGCCAGCCAACGGCAGTCCACATGCTGCGTTCTTCATACGAGCTGGTTTGCGATTTGTTCAGCACCATCTCGTTGATCTTTTCCACAATCGGGTCGAGCAGGCCGGGGGCAAACAACACCACCAAGCCGACGCCAAGCAACGCCGTCCAGGCGACCCAGAACTCGATGCCCAGGCCCTTGGGCGAGAGCAGGTTTGACCGTCGCTGACTTTTGCGGATGCCCCACTCGATGATCGCGGCGAGGAAGAACACCAGCAGCCCGACGTAGCCGGCCGACGAGGTGGACAGCCAGACAAACAAAATCAGCAGCGGGATCAACACCGGCAGCAAGCGCTCGCGCAGCCAGCGCTTGGGAATCGCGTGGCGGAAGAAGTACAGCAGGCTCAAAAACATGATGCAGCGGCCACCGAACACCGACGCTTCCGGCATCAGGCCCACCACCCGTTTGCCGCCCATGATCTGCACTTCAGTCATCAGCGCGTAGCTAGCGGTGCGAAACGGCGACAGAATCGGGTCCATGCCGACGTATTGGCTCATCCAGTCGAGCAAACCGGTAAACACCGCCATCGCGCCCCCCAGGCACATGGCCATGAGTGCGTGCTTGCGCATTTCTGGCGAGCGCAGCAGGCGGGTAAAGGCAAACACGGCAAATACCGAGATGCTCAGATACGCCAGCTGCGAGAAGTTCTGCGAGGTGGGCATCAGCGGCTCGCCGAAGGTCGAGAGCTCCAGGCGCACCGGAATAATGGTGATTTTGCCCATGAATAAACGGGGCATAAAAATGGTCACGAAGATCGCCACCAGCCAAAACATAAACAGCAAGAACAGGCGCTTGGGTGAAAACGCAGCGCCGGCAAAAAATTCGAGGCCGCCAGGGCTGGCAACGCTGCGCAAAATAATCAGCAGCACCACCATCGGCGTCGGTGTCAGGGTTAGGCCGCCGGTGAGTTCCGGCGGAATAACCGCAAAGGCGCCAAACGGAATGGAGCCAAAAAACAGGTACAGCAGCACATGGGCTCTGCCGAACAGGCCGAAGAGGGCAAGCCCCCAAAACAAGGCAATAGGTATGGCGTCCATGGTGCTCTGATAAAACTCGTGCAGGGGTTGGAAAAGCGCCCGTCCGGGCTGCGGCCAAGACGGGGTGTGCAGCTAGTGGCGGCGTATCAGTAGATGTTTTTCGACAGCAGGGTGAACGGCGTTTTGATCAGGATTTTCACGTCCAGCCACAGCGACCATTGGTTGATGTAGTTGAGGTCTTGGTTAACCCGCTGCTGCATCTTGTCGAGGGTCTCTGTTTCGCCACGGTGACCGGTGATTTGGGCCAGGCCGGTGATACCTGGTTTGATCCGGTGACGGGCCATATAGGCGCGGATTTTGTCGGTGTAGTAGATGTTGTGGGTCACGGCGTGCGGACGCGGACCGACCAAGGCCATCTCACCAAACACCACGTTAAACAGCTGCGGCAATTCGTCGATGGAGGTGCGGCGAATAAAGGCGCCCACCGGGGTAATACGGTCGTCGCCACGGGTGGCTTGTTTGACCACGGTTTCTGGCGCGTGAACACGCATGGAGCGGAATTTCCACACCTTGATCACTTCGCCGTTCCAGCCGTGACGTTCCTGTTTAAACAGAATCGGGCCAGGGGAGGAGCGACGTACCGCGATAGCGATACCAATCATCAACGGGCTGAGTATCAGCAAGGCCAGTGCGGCCAGGGTGCGCTCCATGGCTTCCTTGGCGAACAGGGCCGCAGGGTGCGAACTGATCGGGCTCTCGTTGAGGTAGATCGCCGGCATATGTTCGATTTCGGAGATCGACTGGTTAAGCAGCAGCATGGAGCCGAAGTCTGGAATCCACACCACGTCGACGCTCATATCCAGCAGGTCGATGTAGATATTTTCAATGTGCTGCACTTCGCCCAACGGCACCGCGATGTACACCCGGCGGATGTTCTCGCGTTCGATTACTTCGCGCAGCTCTTGCAGGTTACCCAGTACCGGCAATTCGCAGTTGTCATCGGGGTTGCTGCGTTCGGTGGCGATCATGCCAATCAACGGTACACGGCTTGGGTGGCTGAGTTTCTCGGCCAGTTCCTTGGCCAAGGTGCCCGTGCCAACAATCACCGAGCGGCGATCTTTGCGCAGCTTGCGCGAATGCAAACGCGTGATCATGCGCAGTGGGATATAGCTGAGCACCTGCACCATAAAGCCAAGAATGGCCCACGGGAGTACGCGCCGGTGGTTTGGGTGGCAAATGCAATGGTCATCATCGCGCCCAGCAGCAGGCACCAACCGGCCAGCAAACGGCCCATGCCCGACAGCAGACGATGGCGCTTGTGGTAGACCTGCAAGGCGGCGTAGCAAGGTACGGAGCCGAGGATAGTGAGAATACCCAGAACGCGGTATTCGCTTGGGATCGAGCCGAATTTCGACATCACCAGTGCGGTAAGCACCAGGTTGGCGAGAAACATGGCAGTTACCCACTGACCCCAAAAGGTCAGGCCACGGCGATTAGCCATGAGGTTGCTGTGTTGGGAAGTCATTTAGCGGTTACCTCCACGCGTGCAGTAATTTCGGGTTCGGTCGATTTCATTGGCACTCGCCAGACACAAGGTCTGTTGCAGGCCTGAGGCCTGGGCGAGGGCGAACAGTGATTGCGCAGCTTCATTGGAGCTATCCATAGCCAGGTGTGCAGAAGTGACGGCATCGACGCGTTGTTGTTCAGTCAGCATTGGCCACGCGCGTAGACCGATGCTTGCAAGTTGCAGCTGAACGTCAGGGCGATACGCACCCCAACGGTTGGCTTCCTTAAGTGCCAGGGCGAACTCTTCATCGAATTCGCCCAAGGCGTATTTGCTCTGGGCTAACTGCGCCCAGGTGTTTGGCCAGGTCGGGCGTACTGCCGTCGCGTGGCGAAAGGCATCAGCTGCCAGCAGGCGCGAGGGGCGAGCGCTGTCAGCGCCAACCGCCTGGTCGAAAACCTGCCAGGCATACACCTGACCGAGCTGAGCCAGATAAGTGCCGCTGGCCACCGGGTTAAGCGCGTTGGCCTGCTGGGCGGCACGCAATGCCGATTGCCATTTGCCCTGCTCAGGCGCGCGCTGGGTCTTGCTCCAACGCTGCAATGCCAACTCGGCGCGGTAACTGGCCAGGCCTGCCAAGGCCATTTCGGCGGCCGGGAACATCACTGCCAGCGAGCCCGCCAGGCACACCAGGGTCAGTGCCAACTGCGTGCGCGATTGCGGCTTTGGTGGCTGGCGAGTGCCGCGTCGCTCTCTGGCGCGCGGCTGGTCCATGGCTTGTTCTGCAGCTAAGTCGTTCATGCCGCGCTCGCGTTGGCGAAATGGCTACGAGCAATGCGCCACGGGTTGTCTTCCACCAGCAGCCGTGCGGCTGATTCACCGAGCAGCTCAATGGCGTGGGCGAGGCCAGGTAACAGGTTAGGTGGGCGATGTTTCATGTTGTGTGCATCACTGGCCAAAATGGTGACTTGGCCGGCGAGTAGAAAACGTTCGGCCAACTCCTGCGCAGCACTGCCGAAGTCGCCTGCAACCGAACCGGCCGTGACCTGCAATAAACAGCCTTGGGCGAGGAAAGGTTCAATACGTTTGTAGTTGTTGCCACCCATTAGGCTTTTGTTGCGCTCGGGGTGGGCAATCAGCGGCTGAATGTTGTTCTTCAGCATCCAGCCAGTGAGCTTGTCAGCTTGCTGCGGAATCTCTTGGTGGGGGAATTCCAGCAGCACCACGTTGCGGCCATTCCACTGGCCGAGAAACGGCAATTCGCCGCGCATGGCCAGGTTGAGCAGGTCTGAATCAAAACGCGCCTCTGCTGCGGCGCTGACTTGCAGGTCGATACCGGCATTGGCCAGGGCCGTGGCAAAACGGCGAACCACGGCATTGATGCTGGCCTTGGTGTTGTTGTAGCGGCCGGGGTGCAAGTGCGGTGTGCAGACCATATGGGTAGTGCCGCAGGCAACCGCATGCGCCGCTAATTCCAGCGCTTGGTTCATGTCGGCGGCACCGTCGTCAATGCCTGGCAGCAGGTGTGAATGCAGGTCAATCATGTCGCCTCCGGGCGAAGCTCACGCAGGCCATGCGCGTTTTTCAACGCGCATAACAGGCAGGCTACGGCGGATTGATAAGGTTATTAGCAGGTGATCCATGACCTGCGTCGAGCGCAGGTTCGGATCCATTGGCAAGTGGTCAAATCACCACTTAAGGGTCACAAAACCGCTAGACCTCAGCGTTGTGATTGCGGCGTTTCGCCGTAGTTTTCGTAGTAGTTGGAATAGCTGTAGCCATAACGTTTGGCCTTGCGCAGGTCCACTTGGTTAAGCGGGCGTTGTTCTGCAACAGCTGGCCCACGCCTTTTTGCACCATGGCAATCGAGGTGCTTTCGGCGCGCACGACATACAAGGTGGCATTAGCGATGGTGGCCAGCAGCATCGAGTCGCTCACGGCCTGGGTAGGCGGGGAGTCGATGATGATGCGCTGATAACGGGTTTTCAGCAGGTCGAGAATATTGGTCAAGCGCGAGGAGGACAGCAGCTCCTGCGGGTTCGGCGGCACCATGCCGGCTGGCATCATGTCGACGTTGCCCACGGTACGAATGCAGTCTTCGAGCTTGGCGGTGCCGGCGATCAGGTTGGCCAGGCCAGGCGTGCCCACCGGGAAGTCGAAGTTGCGTGCCATGGTTGGGCGACGCAGGTCGGCGTCGATCAACAGCACCTTCTCGATATGCGCGATGGAGAACGCCAGGTTGCTGGCAATCGAACTTTTGCCCTCACCCGGTACGGAGGAGGTGACCAGTACGATCTGCCGCGGCGTATCCAAATCGGAAAGCACCAGGCTGGTTCGTAGCGTTCGTATCGACTCGCAAAAGCGCTTGTCCTCGTTCTGCTCGAACATATGGGCAATCTGCTGACGTTTCTTTTTCGCCACCATCGGGATAACCCCGAACACCGGCACATTAAGTTTGTTCTCAACGTCGTCGGTGCTTTTGAAGGTGTTGTTCAAGGCTTCAAACAACAAGGTCAGCCCGATGCCCATGACCGCAGCCAGCACGGCAGCAATCGAAACAATCATCGACTTGCGTGGCTTGCTCGGCTTCAACGGCACAATGGCTTTGTCGACGACGCGGGCGTTGGACGAGTTGATGTCCGAGGTCGCGGCGGTTTCTTTCAGGCGGGTCAGGAAGGTTTCGTAGAGCACACGGTTGCTGTCGACTTCACGTTGCAGCTCGCGCAGCTTGAACTCCTTGCGGGAGATGTCCTGAATCTGTGCCTTGTTGCTGTTGAACGACTTGCTCAGCGACGCCTCGTTGGCCTGGGCCAACTGGTAATTGCGCTCGATACCGGCAACCACCAATTCAACTTGCGATTGCAGGCTGGCAGTAGCAGCCGCCAAGTCGGAGCGGGCGGCAACCATCGCCGGGTGTTTGTCGCCGTAACGACGCGACAGCTCATCCACCTTGGCTTGCGCTTTGGCGACTTCGCCTTTGAATTGTTGAATCAGTGGGTGGCCGAGTACGGCTGGCACGCTGGCCAGACGGTTAAGGCCACCGTTGCTCATGGTTTGTACTTGGCGGTATTGGCTCTCTGCTTCGGCACGGGCGCGGCGAGCGTCGATCATCCGGTTGCCGGTCATCGACAGCTCGTTGGCGCTGATGGTGGCAACACCGTCGACGTCGACCAGACCTTCAGATTCGCGGTAGGCCTGCAGCGTGTTCTCGGCATCTTTAAGTTTGCCGCGCAGCTCTTGCAGTCGCGAGTTCATCCAACTGGTGGTGGCCAGGGACATATCCAGGCTGGCATCCAACTGGCTGGTGATAAAACCGTTGGCCCAGGCGTTGGCGATTTTTGCCGAAAGGTCGGCGTCTGGCATTTCTACGGTTACTGCCAGCAGCTTGCTCTTGCCCACCAACTGCACGCCGACCATGTCGCGCACACGCTGGGTGACCACATCGAAGATGTCCTGTTCGCTCGGGCCTTCTTCATCGTCATGAATCAGACCTGGCACAAACTCGGCAATGCCCAAGGACTTGATCATGCCGCGAATGCTGAACATCGACTGCGGTTGCTGACGGGGGTCGAACAGCGGGTGAGTGGTCAAATCCAGTTCACGCACTACGCGTTCGGCGAGGGCGCGCGATTGCAAGAGACCCAACTGGGTTTGCAAGTATTCGCTGGTGGTGTCGGCCGGGTCGTAGATCTGTTGGAACGACAGCACTTGAGGATTTTTTTCCTCGATCATCAAGGTGGCGCTGGCCCAATACTGCGGCTTGATGTTCAGTACGGCGACCACCGCCAGCATGGTGACGATGACAATCAGAGCGGCGATATTCCACTTCGCTTGCCAGAGCACGCTGCCCAGTTTGACCAAGTCGATGACGTCGTCATCTTCGTTGGTGTTCCTAAATGGCATGACGCGTTCCGCGTTGATGCGCTGAATATCGTTCATCAGAAAAAGCCCTGCTCGATGGTGATGGTGTCGCCAGGCAAAATGGCGGTTTCGAGTGTGGCTTTGTCGCCTTGACGGCTTTCGCCGGTACCACGAACGATGGTTACGCGTTTCGTTGATGCCCGTTCAGTAAGGCCGCCAGCCAGCGCAATGGCGCGCTGCAGGGTTAGGCCAGGCTGGTACGGATAGCCGCCCGGTTTTTGCACTTCACCGCTGATATAGAACTCGCGGTAGGTAATAACCGCGACGGTTACTTTCGGGTCTTTCAGATAGCCTTCTTTGAGCTTGTCAGCAATCAGGTCTTCGATCTGATTAGGGGTTTTGCCCAGTGCTTTTACTTGCCCAAGAAAGGGGTAGGAGAAGGTGCCGGCATCGTTCAGGCGCACTTCTTCAAAGCTCAGGTCGGCTTCGCCATAAACAGTGATGCGCACGACATCACCGGAAGCCAACTTGTATTGACCGTCGCCTTCAGCAACGGCCAGTTGGCAAACAAACAGGGTCATCAGGGTTACGAGAATTCTGCGGATCATAGGTACGACTCAGATAGGTACGACTCAGGTTGCTACGACTCAGGTTGTTACTGCTCAGAGGCTGCCGGTCAGGCTGATCATGTAAATGTTGCGGGTGTAGCTTTCATTCACCGCGCTGGAGTCGTTGTCGCGGTAGGTGTAGCCCACTGCAACATCCAGCCAGCGACGGGTTTTGTACGTCAGGGTCAAGCCAGCGCTGGACAGATCGTCGGAGCGCTCCTGACCTTCGTAATCGCGTTTGGCAAATTCGTAGAACGTGCTGGAGTTAACCCGCTCAGTCCAATCATGCGACCAGGCCAGTTTGGTGCTGGTGTTCTTGATCGCATCGGAGCCGTCGTCACCTTCATCAAAGGCACGGCGAGCGGTGAGGCTGAAGATGGAGTAGGTGCGTGGCTTCCAGTCGACACCGACTTCCCACATGGGGCTGGTGAGGTCGTCGCGGCTGTTGTCGTCGAAGTCTTTTTTCTCGTAACCGACACGCACCTTGCCGGTGGTTTTCGCCGTGGCGTCCCAGGTGCCGCCAAGCAGTACTGCGTTGGCTTTGTTGTTGCGCAGGCTGTCTTGCATTACGTAGTCGTATTGGGCGTGACGAACCTCGACCAGCGACTCGGTGGAACCGCCGAGGCGGTGGTACCAGACCGCGTTCAAGGCGGTGGTGTCGCGTTCTTCATCGGCGTTGATGTCGCCGCTGTTGTCGTAACGCAGCTCTTCGTAAGTCGCGCCCAAGTCCACACGGTTAGCGGCGGACGCCGAACCCAAGGTGTAAACACCGCCAAAAGACGTGGAGTGGTACTTGTCGTTTTCGTCGGCAACGGCGGTGTCGCCAGTGTCTTCGGTTTTTCTGTACTGCGCTTGCAGCTTCAGGCGTTGGCTGGCGCTGAATTCCATAACGGAGTCCAACGTCACCTTGTGGTCGGTGTTACTGGCGTCAGCGTCGTCGTGATAGATCTCGCTGTTAGCCTCGTAGCTCAGGCGGTAAGCGCTATTGCGATCCTCGGCCAGCAGCTCAAAGGCAGGTTTGATCGTGGTGATCCAGGAGGACTCTTTGTGTTTTTCCAGCTCGCGGAAGTTGTCGTCGTAGCTTTCTTTCACGTTTAGCGTTGGCGTGAATTGCAGGCCGAACACATCGACACTTTGCGGTTCCAGAGCCCAGGCCGAGGCGGGGAGTACGGTCGGAGCTGCAAGCGTTAGGGCTAGCCGACGGATCGATTTCATGCGAAGTCCTTGCTGTATTCATTCCTGCGGCGAGACGCTCGTCAGGCATTCGGGGAGCTGTACTGCTTCGGTTAGTGCGCGGCTTTTACAAATGGTTTCATAACTATTGGCCGAACGCGGCTCGCTGCGTCTGGGTGGCTGTCGATGCCAGTAGTGCGTGCCCGTGGCTAGGCGTTTGTGGCGTTATGACCGGCCATCGGCGCGGCATGTACCGGTGCGCAGAAGCCGTTAGCTGGCGCTCCCCCACGCTACCGCCCCAAGGTTGCACGTATGGCCCTCGAGAACGCGTCAGCAAATGTGGTGAAAGCAGTGTTCGGTAAAACGTTTACAGCGCGCTTCAAGCGCTCTTGATATGGCTCAAGGGCACGCGAACAGGCTGTTCACGACTGAGTAACTGCAAAAGGATCATCACCCGCTCGGTGCCATCCATTGCCAGGAAGATGCCTTCCAAGGTGTTCAATGGTCCTTGGATGATTTGCAACTTGTCGCCCGGCTGAAACGTCTGGCAGGGCATTCCATTCGAACAACGGGCACGCAAATGGTCGATCACCTGATCGCTGACCGTGGCGGGGCCGTGGTTGAAGTTGACGATGCGGCTGACTCCGCGAGTGGAGCGCAGCGCTGACCAGTTGTCCTCATGGCTCAACTGAATAAATAGATAGCCGGGAAACAGCGAATCGAGAACGCTTTGTGGTTTGCCGCGCAGCAACCGTTGCGTGACCAGTTGCGGGCGAAAGGTCACATAGTTCTGCCGGAGCAAATTGTCCTCGGCGCGGCTGTCCTGCCGTGCTTTGCACTGCAACAGGTACCAGGCCGGCTGGGTGGTGCTGAGTCTTTCCATAGACCGTTACTCCACTTCGCGAGATCAAGCTGGCTGAGATATCTGGAGCGGCGCCTAGAGACTTCCTACGCACTCGGACCAGGACCTAATTCTAACGAAGCACGAAATATGCCATCACATGCCGCCTATGCTAACGAACGTATGTGTCGCTTTCATGGCGCCTCGGGTTAGCGAGGATTTCTAACTGATTTTCTTAGGTTTATTTTGATGGGAAAGTTCAAAAAAAATGTTCGGAAATCAGCGGGGCGCGGAGCATATGTCGCCTTTAACTGACATAGCAACCGGCCATCTTCTACGGTTGCACCTGTATTAAGTCCTTTACAGGCTTAGGAATTATCCAAATTTCCCTGTGTAAACAACCAACTGCGTGTGTGCAGTGATGGCAAATAACTAGACTTTGGTTGGATTGTTTTTTGTGGGTTTGTTCCGCTTTTTATTTGTTAGTCCAGCCGATCAATGGTCGGTTTTCTCCGAGCTGAAATCGTCCTTGGCCGATCCTGCTGGCAGTTTTCCCGGCAATTCCCTGCACCCTTGCTGTGCAGTAAAAAGGGGCGCTGCTACTAAACGATGACAACCCGGAGGCATTTAGATAGCGGGTGCTGGGTTGTGTGGCATATGCGCCACGGAGGGTGGCATAAGTGCCGACGAGAGGAGTGGTAAGTAGGCAGGCTGTTGTCTGGCTGTTTGCGCAGCAACAGCGTTATCGCGCAAACCCCCGCGCGGCAAGGCGCAGCAGCGCTTGTGGGCTGCCCACTTTTAGCCCGAGCGAGCGCTCGGTTAGTTGTGGCGTCAGCTATTGGCCGTTTCGCTATAGCGAAATGCTTACAAGACCTGACTCTGATATCGCCTTTTATGTCTGTAGGACATTGCTTAATCTGTAGCTGTCACTGGAGCACAGGGAGTGTTCCAGGATCACGGATGATCGACCATTGCCATGATGGCTACCGACAGGATGTTGGGATGGTCTGAGAAAACCCGCTTCGGCGGGTTTTTTGTTGGCTGCGATTTTTGGGTCTTGGGCGTGGTTGGTAGGTGGTCGTTTCGGGTGTTCGTAGGGTGTGCCGGTCCGCGCACGGTGTGCGCACCAGCTTTTGCTTTGGGATTGCTGGTTTTCTTCGTTGTTGCGTTGGCTGGGCGTTATGTTTCGCGCCTTACGCGCGACTCACTTTTTCCAGTCGCGGAAAAAGTAAGCAAAAACGCTTGCCCCTACCTTGGGTCTCCGCTGCGCTGCGACTTCCCTCGCTACGTCGTTGCTCCAGGGGGCGGCGTGCAGGGCCATCCTTGGCCCCACGCCTTTCGCGGCTCCTGCCGCTCATCCCCTTGCGCAACGACTCCACTCGGCCTGCGATAAACGGGGCGGGCAGATCAAGATCAACAGCCAGATCAAAAGCCGGATCAACAGCTAGATAAAAACCCTCTCCCGCAAGCGGGTTAATCGCTGACCGCGTGGGCTTGTAGCCTTACGCCATCCCTCGCCTGTTTGCGGGCGCCCGGCTAGGGGAGAGGGGCCGGGGGAGAGGGCTGCGGGCGACGCGGAGCTGTTCCTATAAAAGCATCGTGGCCTTTTGGACGGGGCTTGGTCTTGTTCACCCGCGCCGCTGTAGGGTGCATTTGGGTTGTTCGTTGAACAGCGCTCGATAGGCTTCGGAGAAGCGGCCTAGGTGCCAGAACGACCAGCGCATGGCGACTTCGGCCACGGTGGTTTCTTCTGGCACCGCGCGGGCCAGGTCGCGGTGGGCGGCGTTGAGGCGGCGTAGGCGCAGCCAGGCGCTGGGGGTGATGCCGGTGAATTGGGTGAAGGCGTGTTGCAGTTGGCGCACGGTTACGCCTGCGGCGGTGGCCAGTTGCAGGACGTTGAAGTTGTCTTCGGGGTAGGCGCTGGCCAGTTCGAAGACTTGGCTGACGATGCGCCGGTCTTCGGCCACGCGCCGTTGCCTGGGTTGGTCGAGCTCGCGTGAGGAGCTGTCGAGCACGAATAAACAGTCGTCGACCAATTGCCGCGATAGTTCGGCGTCCAGGCCGGCGCCTGGGGTGGCGGAGAGTTTGTTCAGTACATAGCTCAGCCATGAGCTGAATACTTGGCTTTGTTGCGACTTCAATGGCGTTAGCAGCAAGCCTTCCAGGCTGTCGGTGCCGGCACGTTTGCCCATCAAGTTGAGGTCTACCACCACCGCCACTTCGCGGTAGTTCTCCGGGGTGATCCAGGTGTTTTGGCTTTGGCTGTTGAGTAGATAGAGGGCGCCGTCGGCCATGTCGAAGCTGAACACCAGGGCATTGTCGGGGGCATGGAAGTGTTGTTCGACGCGGGTGTTCATCCGCTCTTCATAGGCTTCTACGCCGTTGCATTGGGCATGCACGATGCTGCCGTGAAAACGCCCGGCCGACATCTGTGCGTAGTGCTGGTGCCAGCCGTCAATGGCCGTTCGCTGTTGGTCCACATCCAGCGTTTGCAGAACCTTGATCGGCATAAGCGCCCATGCAGCTCGTTATTAGAAGTGCCGTCGATTATGGCCGCGCTTGAAGCGCCGATTGTTTAGCCTCTAGCGGAGCTTAGGTAGCCAGTTGAGCGACTAATTGCCGCATGCGCCAAAAAGTGGCAGGCGGCTTTGCGCAAACTGGATAGATGGCGCCATAAACCGCCGCGCAGAATCGGCGCCTTCAAGAGCAACTCCCTGAGGGTTTATGAAAGGCGATCTGCAACAGCTGAAAACTTGGCTGAATAACAACAAAGTCACCGAAGTCGAATGCCTGGTCTCCGACCTCTCCGGCATCGCCCGCGGCAAGATCTCCCCAACCAATAAGTTTCTCGCTGAGCAGGGCATGCGCCTGCCTGAGAGTGTGCTGCTGCAAACGGTGACCGGCGACTTTGTCGACGACGATGTGTATTACGACCTGCTCGACCCCGCCGATATCGACATGCATTGCCGCCCCGACGAAAACGCCGTGTTCCTGGTGCCATGGGCGCTGGAGCCGACCGCTCAGGTGATCCACGACACCTACGACAAGATGGGCAACCCCATCGATCTGTCGCCGCGCAATATCCTTAAAAAAGTGCTGGCGCTGTATACCGCGAAAAACTGGAAGCCGATCGTTGCCCCGGAAATGGAGTTCTACCTGACCGAGCGCAGCCCCGATCCGGACTATCCGTTGAAGCCGCCCGTAGGCCGCTCCGGGCGTCAGGAAACTGGCCGGCAGAGCTATTCCATTGAAGCCACCAACGAATTCGATCCGCTGTTTGAAGACATGTACGACTGGTGCGAAGCCCAGGGCCTGGACCTCGATACCCTGATTCACGAGGAAGGCACCCAACTTCCGTCACGGTGATGCCCTGCAATTGGCCGACCAGATTTTTGTGTTCAAACGCACCATGCGCGAAGCCGCGCTGCGTCATAACGTGGCGGCCACCTTTATGGCCAAGCCGATGACGGGCGAGCCGGGCAGCGCCATGCATTTGCACCAGAGCGTGGTTGACTTGAACACCGGCAAGAGCGTGTTCGCTAACGAAGACGGCAGCATGAGCGAGCTCTTTCTCGCCCATATCGGTGGCCTGCAAAAGTACATCCCGGAAACCCTGCCGCTGTTCGCCCCCAACGTAAACTCGTTCCGCCGTTTCCTGCCTGACACCTCGGCGCCGGTAAACGTCGAATGGGGCGCGGATAACCGCACCGTGGGCCTGCGCGTACCGGAATCTGATCCGCAAAATATGCGTGTGGAAAACCGTTTGCCGGGCGCTGATGCCAACCCGTATCTGGCCCTCGCGGCGAGTTTGCTCTGTGGTTATGTGGGCATGATCGAAGGCTTGAGCCCGAGCGAGCCGGTGGTCGGCCGTGGTTACGAACGGCGCAATCTGCGTCTGCCGTTGACCCTTGAGCAGGCGTTGGAATGCATGGAGCAATCGAGCATGGTCAAGGAATACCTGGGCCAACGATTCCCGGCCGCGTATGTGGCGGTAAAGCGCGCTGAGCATGAAAACTACAAGCGCGTCATCAGTTCCTGGGAGCGCGAGTTCCTGCTGTTGAGTGTTTAAAAACAACAACCTTATAGGTACGACTCGATGAGCTGCTGGCGGGCAGCGTGTTGCTGCTTAGCGGCGGCGTCTATGCCGCAGGCGTGGTCAACGTTTACAACTGGACCGACTACATCGGCGAAACCACCTTGAAAGACTTCAAGGCGGAAACCGGCATCAACCCGGTGTACGACGTATTCGACTCCAACGAAACCCTGGAGGGCAAGCTGCTGGCTGGCCGCACCGGTTACGACGTAGTCGTGCCGAGCAACCACTTCCTCAGCCGGCAGATCCGCGCCGGGGTGTTTCAGAAGTTGGACAAAAGCAAATTGCCCAACCTGCAAAACTTAAGCCCCGCCTTGCTTGAGCGCCTGCAAGCCAACGACCCGGGCAACAACTTTGCCGTGCCGTACTTGTGGGGCACCAACGGCATCGCCTACAACGTCAAGAAGGTCAAGGAAGTGCTCGGCGTCGATACCATCGACTCCTGGGCCGTGTTGTTTGAGCCGGAAAATATCGAGAAGCTCAAAGCCTGTGGCGTGTCCTTTATGGACTCACCCGACGAGATCTACCCCTCGGTTCTTAACTACCTGGGCCTCGACCCACGCAGCAAAAACCTTGAAGACTACAAAGTGGCGCAGAAAAAACTCGACGCCATTCGCCCGCATATCACCTACTTCCATTCCTCGAAGTACGTAGCGGATTTGGCCAACGGCAATATCTGCGTAGCGTTCGCCTATTCCGGTGACGCCTTCCAGGCCATGAGCCGGGCCAAGGAAGCCGGCAACGGCAACGAGATCGCCTACGTGGTACCCAAAGAGGGCGGCAACCTGTGGTTCGATATGTTGGCCATTCCTGCCGATGCCAAAAACATCGAAGAGGCCCATGCCTTTATCAACTACCTGCTTAAGCCGGATGTGATCAGCAAGGTCAGTGACTTTGTCGGTTACGCCAACGCCAACCAGGCCGCCGATAAAGTGATGGACCCGGAAATCCGCAACAACCCGTCCATCTACCCATCGGATGAGGTGCTGAAGAAACTCTACGTTTCCTCGGAACTGCCGCCTGCGGTTATGCGCTGGACCACCCGCGCCTGGAACACCTACAAGTCCGGTCGCTAATCGGTTTGTCACATCATGACCTGGGGGCGCAAACCCCCAGGCTATAGGCCTCGTATGTCGTTGAATTCTTCTCTTGCGGGCGTGGCGCCGACTGCCCACACCGCCTCCTACTACCACGCTACGCGCAATAAACAGATCGACTTTCCCGTGCTCAATGGCTCGCTGGATTGTGATGTGTGCGTGGTCGGCGGTGGCTTTAGCGGCTTGAACACCGCCATCGAATTGGCCGAGCGTGGCCTCTCGGTGGTGCTGTTGGAAGCCAAGCAAATTGCCTGGGCGGCCAGCGGTCGCAATGGCGGGCAACTGATTCGTGGCGTTGGCCATGACCTGTCGAAATTCGCCGGGCAGATTGGCAGCGAAGGCGTGGCTACCCTTGAACGCCTGGGCCTGGAAGCGGTGGAAATCGTCCGCGAGCGGGTGGCCAAATATGCCATCAACTGCGACCTGACCTGGGGCTACTGCGACCTCGCCAATACCCCCCAGCACTACCAAGGTTTTATTGCCGACAAACAAGCGTTGGAGCGCATGGGCTATAGCCATGAGCTGACCCTGATCGAGCCTGGCGACATGCAGCGCGTAATCGATTCCAAGGTGTTTGTTGGCGGCATGATCGACAGCGGTTCCGGTCACCTGCACCCACTGAACCTGGCCCTCGGCGAAGCCGCCGTGGCGCACAAGCTGGGCGTGCGGATCTTTGAAAACAGCGCCGCGCAGCGCATTGAATACGGCGCCAAGGTCAAGGTGCACACCGCCTCGGGCCTGGTACGCGCCAATAACCTGGTGCTGTGCGGCAACGCTCACCTCGCCGGTTTGGTCCCGCAGCTTAGCGGCACGGTATTGCCGGCGGGCAGCTATATCATCGGCACCGAACAACTGAGTGAAGCCCAGGCGGCGCAGTTGATTCCCGGCAACCGTGCGCTGTGCGATCAGCGTGTTGGCCTGGACTACTTCCGCCTCTCCGCCGACCGCCGTTTACTCTTCGGTGGCGCCTGCCATTACTCCGGTCGCGACCCGCAGGATATTGCCGCCTATATGCGCCCGAAAATGCTGCGGGTGTTCCCGCAACTGGCCGACACGCGCATCGATTTCGCCTGGGGCGGCACCATCGGCATCGGTGCTAATCGCTTGCCGCAAATTGGTCGGCTGAAAGGGGAAACCAACGTGTACTTTGCCCAGGCTTATTCCGGCCATGGCGTGAACACCACCCACCTGGCCGGGCGCCTATTGGCCGAAGCGATTTGCCGGCAAGACAGCACCGGTTTTGACCTGTTTGCCCAGGTGCCGCATATGAAATTCCCCGGCGGCAAACTGCTGCGCACGCCACTGTTGGCGTTGGGCATGTCGTGGTATCGGTTGCGGGAGATTGCTGGTTTTTAGCGCTTTTGTTCGGCCGGCCCGTTGGGCTTCGCTTTGCTCAACCCAACCTACGTGAACCCTGTACGTTGGGTCGGTCCGCGTTTGGTGAGCAAAGAGAAGCCCAACAAACCGCCCCATCATTATTTGCGTAACCCTATCGCTGCCGCTCATCCCAATGGCGTTCGCGCAATCCAATCGCTTTAAACGGATCCACCAAGGTTCCGGCCACCATCGAGGCCAATATCTGCGGCGCTGGCGGTATCTTCGATACGGTCGCCATTACCCGATCGCGCAGCAACGGCATCAGCGTTGAGTCGGACTGGTAGAACGGGGTAAACGCGGCTGACAACGCCTGAAAAGTACGCACATGCAAGCGGCGCGAGGCGGCGTAGCGGGGCAGGGCGCGTTCCAGGTTGTCGCTGGTGTTTAGTGCATGCACCAAGGCGCGGGCATCAAGCAACGCCATGTTCGCGCCTTGGCCCAATTGCGGGCTGGTGGAGTGTGCGGCGTCACCAATAATCGCCAGGCTGCGGCCGACCGGCATCTTTAAGGTGTGGTGGCCATAGCGGGCAAGGGTCATGTCCTCAAAGCTATTGATCTGCTGCAAATACGGCTCGCAGTCCGCCCACAGGCCGGCGACCTGATCCTTCCAACTGTTGATGCCCGCGCGTTTCAGCGTGTCGACTTCATTCGGCTTGGTACTCCAGAAAAACGCACTCATTGCCGCGCTGCCTGGCTGCGCTTGGCCAATCGGCAGCACGCCGATCATGGTGGTTGCGCGCTGATAACGCTGCAGTAACGCCTTGCTTTCAAGGGCGGCGGCATCGGCCTGCAGCGAGGCCCAGAACGCGCCATATAGCAGCGGTTTGGGTTCGCTTGGCTGCAGCGAATAGGCCTTGAACTTGGAGCGCGAGCCGCTGGCATCCACCACCAAGTCGAACGGACCGGCCTTGCTGCCTTGCGCACTGAGTAACCAGGCCAGATCGCCACGGGTTTCCAGGCTGTCGATGTCCAGGCCGGTTTCCACCGGTATACCTTCGGCAACTACAGCCTCGTGCAACACATGAAACAGAGCCGCGCGGTGCACGGCGATGCCATGGCGGCCGCCTTTGATTGCGGCGTAACGCACATCCAGCACGGTGCGGCCGGACTGGGCGTCGGCGCCGTAGAGGCGGTCGATACGGCTGCCCAGTTGGGCAATGGCCTCGAACAGGCCGAGGTCTTCCAATACGGTCAAGCCGGTGGGTTGCAGAATCAGCCCGGAACCGACGGGGGCGGCTTCGGCGAAACGCTCAAAGAGGGTGACGGTGTGGCTCGCGCGGTGCAGGTACAAGGCTGCCGCGAGGCCTGCAGGGCCGGCGCCGATGATGGCGATACGTAGGGGGTTGATCACGCAGGGGTCTCCGGCCCGACTACTGGGGGCGCGTCCATGGATGGCTGGGCAGACTTATACCTGTAAATGGTGGGGCGGTTAAGGGGGCGTGTTGAGATGGGGCTTTTGGGCCCATCAATCACGCAAAAAAATGGCCAGAGGGGAAACCCCACTGGCCATGGCTACCGCGTGATGCATCAGCTGCCACCACCCGCGCCGCCGCCCGCTCCACCGGAGCCGCCTGCGCCGCCACCGCTACCTCCGCCAGTACCACTCGTGCCGGTGCCGCCAGTACCGGTACCGCCTGAACCAGTGCCGCCGCTACCGGAGCTGCTGCCACCGCTACCGCCGGAAGGGCTCATGGCGCCGCCCGTGCCGGTGGTGCCTGCGCCCGAGCCGGTGGTGCCGGTGCCGGTGCCGACGCCAGTACCGGTTCCTCCGGTGCTGTTTCCGCTCGTGCCGGTACCCGTACCCGCAGGGCCGCTGCCGGTTCCGGTGGTACCTGTGCCGGTCGCACCCGTGCCGGCGCCGGTGCCAGGGGCGTTGGCGCCAGTGCTGGAGGTGCCGGTGCCTTCACCGGTGGTGCCGGCTTCCGGAGCACCGCCTACGCCGTTGCCGGGGCTTACAGTGGCGGCCATCACCAGGGTGGCAGAAGAAGCGGCCAGCAGGCCGCTGAGTAACAAGGCAGAGAAGGGTAATTTGCGCATGTCGATGCTCCATTGTTTTTTGGCTTACAAGCAGTGGAGTCGCGGCAAATTGGCGTCGTTCGGTAAACAGGACCAGCGGTCGCTGACGGTGCAGAAACAACAAGGGCGCCTCGTGGGCGCCCTTGTTGGGGTTTTAGCCATTAATGCCACCAGCGTGGTTGGCCCCAGCGTTGTTCTTCGCTGTCGAGTTTTTTGTCGACGGCTTGGGTGGTGGTGTCGGCTTTGGGGGTTTTGCTTTGTTCGGTGGTGGGTTTGGCGGTGGCAGCTTCGTAGCTGTGGTTGGTGTCCGCGGCGGCGAAGGCGTTGCCGGTTAACAAGGCGGTGAGCAGGGTGGCGGTGGCGATGGTTTTCATGGTGTGTTCCTCAGAAGGTAGGTAAGTGACTTCGGGGCCAAGCTTCCGCTTCTGGGGCTGGGTTGAGAAACGCATGGTGTTGGTAGTTGATATTGCTGGGATTGATGATTGGGGGAAGGGGCGCTTTTTTCCGTAGGCTGGGCGTGTGGTTTCGCGCCTTACGCGGTGTGTTTGTAGGGGGGGCTGTGCGCACCGGCTTTTGCTTTGTGGTGTTCTTCGTTAACGCGTGTGCTGAACGATTGGTTTCGCGCCTTGCTCGGTGTGTTTGTAGGGTGTGCTGTGCGCACCAGCTTTTGCTTTGGTGGTGGGGGTTTTCTTCGTTGGTGTGTGGGCTGATAGATCGGTTTCGCGCCTTACGCGCGAGTCACTTTTTCCAGTCGCCGGGATGCCGGACCAGAAAAAAGTAACCAAAAACGCTTGCCCCTACCTTGGCCTTGCGCTGCGCTCCAGGTCCCCTCGCTACGTCGTTGCTCCAGGGGTCGGCGTGCAGGGCCATTCATGGCCCCACGCCTGTCGCGGCTCCTGCCGCTCCACCTAGCCGGCGCCCCCTTACACAACGACTCCACTCGGCCTGCGATAAACGGGGCGGGTGGATCAAGATCAAAGGCGGTAGAGCAAGAGCGGTAGAGCTAGATCAAAAGCGGTAGAGCTAGATCAAAAGCGG
>LNAP01000562.1_pt1 | contig 41042 bp, 39 predicted proteins | sample 602601 | NCBI WGS metagenome assembly LNAP01 (sample SAMN02440304, study PRJNA202911) | soil metagenome | biome: Subtropical and temperate rainforests or woodlands; isolation source: soil samples (1 kg each in a 20% v/v slurry with milli Q water) were... ...
CAACGCAGGCTGACTGCAACGGCCAAGGCGATCAGCTCGTTCACCTTCGCGCCGAGATGGCCGGTCTTCTGAGCTGCGCCGCTCAGTCCCATGTAACCCTTCACAGTATCGGGGCTCAGTTTTCCAATTTCGCCGACACCAGTCAGGACTTGCTGGCGATAGGTGTTCCAATCAAGCATCGACATGTTTTCCTCCTTCGTAGGTTCCAGCGCGTGGTTGCTTGCTGTCGGGAAAACTTAGGCCGTAGGGCAATGACCGACAATTACCGCGCGGATCACCCTCTTGACCGGCCGGATCAAAGTGGGAGCGTCAGTTGCTTTCGAATTCGGCATCCCTGCATGGCAGATGCTGCGGCGAACCGGCTAGCTCAACATCGAGTAGTGGAATTACGCTCGTAACGCGAAGCCCGCGCTGCTGAAACGATGTGGTAGCGCACCCGCATAAATATTCGCATCAGCCCACATATGCGGCACGACCCTCCATTCCGTGATCGCGATGGAAATTGGAAGAAATTGATGGCGACGATAAACCGGGTATCCGAAAAGGACCGAATTGCCGTGCTCGATGTGCTTCGCGGCATATCGATACTCGGAATATTCTTTCTGAATATCCTCTATATGGGCAATACGATATTCTGGCAGCTTGATCCCCGTCTGCTCGGATGGTCCGGGAGCGATCGCGCTACCTTTGCGTTCCTCACGGTCTTCCTTGATGGCACGCAACGGGGACTTTTTCAGCTTCTGTTCGGCGCGACGGTGATGATCTTGAGTGCGCCGGCGATGCGGCCGGACGCGCCGGTCGAAATAGCCGATTCGTATTATCGCCGGTATATCTGGCTACTCCTATTTGGATTGTTCGACGTGTTCGTCGTTGCCTGGGATGGCGACTTCCTCCATCCATATGCCATCGCCGCCTTGTTCCTGTTTCCCCTCAGAAGGTTGCATCCAGGGTTGCTTTTTGTGCTCGGCCTCTCTCTGACAATCGGTATCGCGGCCATCGGCAGCGTTGATTACAGCCAGCGCGCCGCATTGCAAACCGTGGCCGAGTCAGCCACTGCAGCGAGCGCGCATCATGTGCCCTTGACGCCGGCCCAGGATGCTGCCGCCAAGCAATGGACGGAACTCCAGTCGTCGATTGAAGTCCCCAAAGCGATGCTGGATGCGGAACGGGAGGCGCATGCCGACGGGCCGGTCGCTACCTGGACCTGGCTTCGCGAGGCATGGCTTGACCTGCAGCAGCAGGATTGGTTCTCTTTCGATATCTTCAGAGAAAGCATCACGACGATGCTCATCGGGATGGCTTTCTTCCGCTGGGGTATCACGCAGGGGCTCAGAACGCGGCGCTTTTACATGGCGCTTCTTCTCGTCGGCTACGGATTTGGTTTGGCCGCCCGAGCTGTCGATGTCACGCAGCTGATGACGTTCTCGCCGGTGCCGCGACTGTCCTGGATAACATCGGAAGGTGCAAGGCTTGCGGTGACGATCGGCCATCTTGCGCTCATCAACCTCATCTTCACGACGGCACCCGGTAAACGACTCCTGCAGCCGTTCAAGGCAGCCGGGCGCCTGGCCCTGTCGCTCTATTTCACGGAATCGTTGGTTGGAATGTGGCTGCTATTCTCGCGATTGGGCCTGAACCTCTGGGCGCATTTTGGTTGGGCCAAGCTGACATGTGTGGCGGTCATTGTCGGTGCGGTCTTGCTGATTGCCGCCAATCTGTGGATGAGGTTCTTTGTGATGGGTCCGTTCGAATGGCTTTGGCGGTCACTGACGCATTGCCGGCCACAACCATTTCGGCGCTCGGCGCTCGCGCAAGGGAAAGTTCTGCGAATATAATTCATCCCCGATCAGCGGCGTCGGCGACTGATCGGGGATAGACTCCATGTCACGGATAATAGGCCAGGGCCTCTAGCTCAGGAATGATGCGACTTCATCAGAGCTGAAGCAGGCCGCGCATCATGCCTTTCAAGGTATATTCGCCGCGTTCCCAGACCATGCGCTTCCAGTCATCCTTCTCGGGATAGAAGGCGGCGCGGATTTGCACCTTGATCGCGCGACCCTGATCGCTGTCGAGCTTGCCGTAGACATGCAGCCAATTATCGGCCCGGACCGCATCGACCATCTGTTCGACAGGCTCGGTGCCGTATTCCAGCGTGATGCCGGCAACCGTGGTCTTCGGTAATGCCTGTTCGACGCCGATACTCGTGTCGCCAGTCAGGATCGCCGAGGAGGATGACCCATCATCGAAATAGGTTGCCTCGTCACCCCACCAGTCACGGATCAGCTTGTTGCCGATGCTCTTGCCGAAATGATTGCTCATGATTTCGCCCACGCCATAGGGGCCGAGGCCGGTATGGAGGTCGATGAAGGCCGCATGCCGCACGGTTGCCGCATAGGGCGCCAGGATCTGGCGCAAGGTGCGGTTGGACCAGGTCTCCCGGGTGCCGCCGTAAAAGACGCCTTCGTTGTCCCAATACTGGCCGGCGGTGATGGCGCCCTGCAGGCCCATGGCACCGTGCTGCTCGGCATAACGTGCGAAGGCCGCCTTGTTGCGGGCTTCGCTCTCATCGGACCATTCCTGCGGGCAGATCGCCGCGCGCAACTCGCGATAGCCGGTATTGTCCGGACGTTCCCGGCTGTGATCGACGAAATTGCGGTTGAGGTCCACGTTGTCTTCATTGACGCGTCGAATCCAGGCAAAGCCATGGGGATTGATCGCATGGATCAGCAAAACCGCCGTATCCGACGGCAAGTTGTCGAATTGGCCGGTCCGCAGCCATCCCACTTGGATGCTGGAGCCGCAAAATCCTTCCGCGCCATGGGTTCCCGACAGGCCGATCATCAACCGGCTGGCATCACGCGGACCGATCCAGACGGTCTCCGTCGCCAATTCTTCGCCATTGGGACCGCGCTGAGGATTCACCCGCGCTTCGACGCTCAGGCCCTTTTCCCGGGCGGCATCGTGCAATTTGGCGCGGGCCTCGCGATAGTCGCGGGCGTAAAATTCGGTCGGATTCATGATGAAAGACTGCTCCCTGATTTTTCCCTGTCACTCTAGCCATTGCTATAGACAAGGCAAGGCCGCCGCATCCACCTGGAAGCTCAACGCGCCTATGCACGTAATGCAAGGGCAGCACGCAGTCACAAAATTCTAGACGGGTTTCACTTGCACCAGAACGCTATGAACGGCGGTGCTTTGCGCCATGTCGGCGCGCAACCCGGAATTCAGCGCATTGATGTTGAGGTGCCCTGCCAGCAGTTTCGGCCAGCGGCTCTTATGCGCAAGGACGATTCCGGCCGGGATGCGGTCGTCGATCACGACGCGCATGGTCAGGCTGTCGGTTTCGTTTTCGACCTTGACGTCGCGGCCGGCCACGATGCCGAGGCGCGTCGCGTCCACGGGGTGAAGGACGAGATCTTCCGGCCCGGCTTTCGCCTGGATCTTGCTGTCCTGGAAATAGCTGCTGTTCATCAGCCAGGGGGAAGCCGGCGAGAGCAGGCGGAACCAGCCCTTGGGTGGACGGGCCTCGATGGTCGGTTGCGGCACGCGCGGCAGGCCGTCGGCCTCGGCACTTGCGCTGGCGATTTCGATCCGGCCGCTTTGCGTTGGGAATTTGCCATCGGCGAATTGCAGGACGGTTTCGGGGAATAGTGTGACGGTTGCTGCGGCGGCCAGCGTCTTGAACCCGCCGTCGATACCGACCTGCCGGCAGAGGCGATCCAGGATCGGTGCATCGGCCTCGTGCAGTTCCGGTTCGCTATAGCCCATCACCTTGGCAAGGCGGCGGAAAATTTCCTGATTGGGCAGCGATTGTCCCATCTGCGGCAGGGCCGCGATTTGCGCCGAAAGCGTCAGGTCGAAATAAGGTGACACGATATCGTCGAATTCCAGGAAGGTCGCCGCCGGCAGCACGATATCGGCGAAATCCACCGTATCGGTGGGGAAAGGATCGACCGCCACGTGAAAGAGATCATCGCGCCGCAACGCCTGATGCAATGCACGCTGCTGCGGATTGGAAGCGGCGATATTGATGTTCCAGGTGATGAGGCCCTGCGCATGCGCCGGATCGTTCAGCGTCTCCACGAGATCCATGTGACTGACGACGCGCTTGTCGTTCCGGCGTAAGGCGGTGCCCTCGATATCGTCGCCATCGAGGCCCTTGCGACCGCCGCCATTGAGATAGCAGAAGCCGGCGCCGGGCTTGCCGATATTGCCGCTGACGGCGGGCAGCAGGCCGATTGCGCGAAAGATATTCCCGCCTTGCGCCTGGCGCTGCAGACCCTGGCCGAGCCAGAGCAAGGACGGGCCACGTCCGTAGAGGCGTGCCGCGTCGGCGATCTGCGCGGCCGGAATGCCGGTCGCCACTTCCGCCCAATCCAGCGATGTCCGGTCGAGCAGGGGCTCGACCTCCTCCCAGCCGATCGCATGCGCAGCCAGATAGGGACGATCGATCAAGCCCTCATCACGCATGACCCGCATCATGGCAAAGGCCAAGGCGGCGTCGCTGCCGGGGAAGGGCTGCAGATGCAGATCCGCCGCCATGGCGGTGTCGTGCCGCACGGGATCGATGACGATCACCTTGGCCGGCGTCTCCTGCAGCCAGTATTTATGCATATGCGGCGCGGCGGCGGAGGGATTGGCGCCCCAGACCAGGATGCAGGCGGATTCTTTCGAACTGCGCGGATCGAAGCCCAGCGACGATGTGCCATAGAGATAATTGAGGGCGGCATGGCCGGCGGCATTGCAGATGCTGTCCGGATCAATCTCGGCGGCACCCAGGCGATTGAGAAAGCGTTGCGGGAATCCGCCCGCCAGCAGCGAGCAAGTGCCGGTGTAATGAGCATGCAGGATCGTTTCCGGCCCCGATTTGGCGACGATATCCTTCAACCGCGCGGCAATCTCCGCCAGCGCCTCGTCCCAACCGATATCGACGAAGCGGCCATCACCCTTGGCACCGGTGCGGCGGCGCGGATTGAGGATCCGTCCCGCCGGTTCAAGAAACGCGCCGTTATAGGCGATGGCGCATTTGCCGCAGAGCGCCCCTCGCGATACCGGATGGTCCGGATCGCCCAGCACGCGGGTCAGGCCATCCTCGCGCCGCACCACGGCAATGCCGCAAGCGTCATAGCAATCACGAGGGCAGGTGGTGCGGATAATTGTCTTGTCACCATGCCTGGCGGCAAAGCGATCAGTCGCGGCCATGACTCTTCTCCCAATCTTCTTTTGAGAGAAGCATAGACACCTGCCAAGGCGGCGGGTAGGTCCGGTTTCAAGCGCCCGATAGGGCCGGGAGCGTCACGCCCCGCGATAGCGATTTATAATTGTCTGCAGCGGGGCAGGACTATCGCGACAATCGGCGGAAATCTTCGGCGATGTTCTCGGCGAGGCTGAGGAGGCGCGGGTCGTGCGTACAGGACAGGTCGACCAGACGGCGGATAAGATAAGAAGCCTTATCGGCGGCTTCAGGCCAGGTCGTCGCCGGCGATGCCAGAAAGAAGGCCTCCAGCTTGGCCTCCCGTTCGCGCAGCAACTCCTGATCCCGCTGTACATTGAAGGCTTGCCGCCGCAGTTCCGTCTCATGTTGGGCCGTCATGCCGCGATGGGCATCCAGGTTGACCGTATCATCCGTCATCTTTGCCTCCTTGGGAGCCAATCGAGCCCTGCCGGGGCAGGGCTGCGAGAACCACGATAACGAGCAGGTCGATCGGATCGGCCGTCTGTTTCAAAGTCACCGGTTTCAAAACAGCCGGCTTCAAAACAAGAGGCCCGATACCATCGGGTATCGGGCCTCAAATCTCGCAATGCGCGACGGATCGCTTATGCAGGCTGAATGTTCGCAGCGGCATCCTTGCCGCGCTCATTCACGACGTCATAGCTGACCTTCTGCCCTTCGCTCAGCGTGGACAGACCGGCGCGCTCGACGGCGCTGATATGGACGAAGACGTCCTTGCTGCCATCGACCGGCTGAATGAAGCCGAAACCCTTTTGCGAATTAAAAAACTTTACTGTTCCAACAGCCATATTGGCCTCCTTAAGGAAACGCACGAATGTGCATGATGGCCTGCCGACTTTCGACAGGCTTATCCGAACTCAAGCGTTGTCTTGAAGAGGCCCTTTCGGGCGGTAGCAAGGCAGGCCAAATATCGAATGCGCATAGCATGAGTGCGGCGAGAGCGGATAGCAAGCAGTTAATCGCACCCGTGTAGTAAATCTTTACGTTATATTCTTACGGCTGCAGGCCGGATTATTGATTATCTGCAGATACATAAGACACGGAGACCCGCAAATCGGCTGCCCCCTAGCCTTCAATCTTTAACCTTTGGAAGGTCAGCGCCGCGTAGGTTTGCGGCGGAAGAGGGTGAGGAACCAGAAGACCGAACTCGATGGCATCGAGCGCCAGATATACATATCTTCTGTTTCCTTATTCGGCAGCCATGAGGCGGCAGCTCGGAACTGTCGCTTCATTCGCTGAATGACGAGACGTGTGCCCCATCGTTGGGACCCCTGCCGCATGGACGTCGTCGACGATTTCTTGCGCCACGTCCAGGCAAGCACCGCAGCAGACCGGTCCGCCCAATGCCTGGTAGACCGCCTTGGGGCAGGTGAGATTCTGATCTCGGGCCGTCCGTTCGATATCGCTCGACCGGTGGCCGTTGCATAGGCACACATACATGCGTGGCTCCGCAGAGGCTGATTGCCAGAATATCGTGCGAATGCGAATGAGTGTCAATAACGGCAAGCTGTCATTCGGCAATTAATCCGCATAACTGACACGCTGGCGTCACAGGGCTGCCACTTGACAGGTCACAGATCGCCGTCGATGGTCGAGCCGCCATCCGATTTGGCCAAATTGGGGAAAATATCAATGTATGAAAGCAGTTACTGGCATCTCCTGCGCAAACCCGGTTTTGCCTGGATGCTGGTGACCCAGTTTCTCGGGGCGCTTAACGACAACCTCTATAAATTCGTCGTGACCCTCTTCGCCATCGATCTGGTGACACGGCAGCGGGCGGCAGGAATCGAGACTTCTTGGGACAGCAACGCTTACCTTTTCCTCGCCGCAGCGTTGTTTGTCCTGCCATTTCTCCTCTTTTCCGGCTATGCGGGACAGGTGACGGATCGTTTTTCCAAGCGCAGCGTCCTGATCCTGACCAAGAGCGCCGAAATCCTGACCATGTTGCTGGCCATCGTGGCTTTCTCGCTGGAGAGCATCGGGGGCATGCTGGCGGTGCTCTTTCTGCTGGCAACCCAGGCCACTTTCTTCAGTCCGGCGAAATACGGCTCCGTACCGGAATTGTTGCCGGATCGCGATCTTTCCCGCGGCAATGCCCTGATCGAAATGAGCACCTTTGTCGCCATCATCCTCGGCGCGGTGTCCGGCGGCATCCTCTATGACTTTTGGAAAGCCGACTTGCCGGTGATCGGTGCGGTTGCCGTGACCATCTCCGTGCTCGGCGCGCTGGCTAGCCTGGGGATCGGAAGGATGCCGTCGCCGGCGCGATCCAAGCCGTTCTCCTGGACACCCTTTTCCGAAGTCTGGGTCGGCATCCGGCAATTGAAGGCGGATTACCGCCTTTGGCTGACCGTGCTCGGCATCAGCTATTTCTGGTTCCTGGGCGCCTGGGTGCAGCTCCTCATCACGCAATACGGCAAGGAACTGATGCATCTCAACGATTCCCAGACCAGCCTGCTGCAGGCGGCGATGGCAATCGGGATCGGCATCGGCAGCATGCTGGCGGGGCGGCTCTCCGGCCACAAGGTCGAACTGGGTCTGGTGCCGCTGGGATCGATCGGCATGGGCCTGACGGCCGTGGCCATGCTGTTCGGCGATCGCGGTTTCGGCTGGGCGGCGACGGGTTTTGCCACGCTCGGCTTTTTCGGCGGTTTCTTCATCGTGCCGTTGATGGCGTTGCTGCAGCAGAAATCGGCGGCGGATGCGCGCGGCCGCCTGATCGCCGCCAATAACGTGCTCAACAATGTCGGCATTCTGTTCGGCGCCGGCGCGCTGTTCCTCTGCGGCCATGTGTTCGGTCTCAGCTCGGCTCAATCGCTGATGGTCAGCGGGCTTTTGAGCTTTGTCGTGACAGTTTATCTCTTCAAGCTGCTGCCCGACTTCCTGATCCGTTTCTGGCTCTGGCTGCTGACCCACAGCATCTACAGCATCCGTATCGAAGGCCAGCAGCATATCCCCTTGAAAGGACCGGCTTTGCTGGTCTGCAACCATCTCTCCTTCGTGGATGGTCTGCTGGTGGGCGCCTGCGTGCAGCGTTTCATCCGCTTCATGGTCTATGCATCCTTCTTCGACCTGCCGCTATTCGGCCACCTGTTCCGACTGATGAAAGCGATCCCAACGGCCGGCGGCCGCCAGGCGATCAGGGCGATCGAGACCGCGCGGGCGGAATTGCAGGCCGGCCATGTGGTCTGCATCTTCGCCGAGGGCGCCATCAGCCGCACCGGCAACATGCTGCCGTTCAAGCGCGGCGTGGAAAAAATCCTGGATGGCCTCGACGTGCCGGTCATCCCGGTGCATCTCGATCAGGTCTGGGGCAGTATCTTCAGCTTCCAGCGCGGTCGCTTCTTCTGGAAATGGCCCAGCCGCTTCTTCTATCCGGTTACCGTGACGTTCGGGGCACCCTTGCCGTCCAGTACGCGGGCCTCGACCCTGCGGCGGCGGCTGCTGGAAATGGGCGGCGATGCTTTCGCCCGGCGTCGCACGCGTGACGACATGGTGCATCTGCGCTTCCTGCGCCAGGCCAAGAAAACCTGGGGCCGCTTCTGCATGGCGGATTCGACGGGGCGGGAGCTGAGCTATGGCCGCGCCCTGACCGGCGCCTTGCTGCTGTCGCGCTGGCTGCGGCAGCATTGCTTCGATCAGCGCATGATCGGCCTGATGCTGCCGGCCTCGGTCGGTGGCGCACTCTGCAACATGGCGGCCTTGTTCGCCGGCAAGGTGCCGGTCAATCTCAATTTCACCGCCGGTCACACCGCGTTGCGGGCGTCCATTGCCGAAGCCGGGATCAAGACGATCCTGACGTCACGCGCTTTTCTGACCAGAGCCAAGCTGGCTGAGCAGCCGGAAATGATCTTCGTCGAGGATGTGATGAAGACACTGGTCGGGCCGGAAGCGACACTGGCCTATCTGCTCGCCCGTTTCCTGCCGGCCCGCTGGCTCGATCGGCTTTATTGCGACCAGGAACGACAGGCGACGGATCTGTGCACGGTAATCTTTTCCTCGGGTTCGACCGGCGAGCCGAAGGGCGTGATGCTGTCGCATCACAATGTCGTCTCCAACCTGGAAGCCCTGGGGCAATTGCTCGCGGCGCAGCGCGACGACAAGATGATGGGCGTGTTGCCGTTCTTCCATGCCTTCGGCTTCACCGGGACTTTGTGTCTGCCGTTGGTCTGCGGCTTCGGCGTCGTCTATCACCCCAACCCGCTGGACGGGAAAACCATCGGCGGCCTCATTGCCAAATATCGCGCGACCTTGCTGATCGCCACCCCGACCTTCTGCCAGACCTATCTGCGGCAATGCCCGGCCCAGGACTTCGCCAGCCTGCGCCATGTCGTGGTGGGTGCCGAGCGATTGCGGCCGGAACTGGCCAAGGCCTTTGCCGAGAAATTCGGCCAGCAATTGCTGGAAGGCTACGGCACCACGGAGATGGGGCCTGTCGTCTCGGTCAATGTGCCGAATGTCGTCCATGGCAACGAACGGCAGACCGGCGTCAAGCCCGGCACGGTCGGCCATCCGATCCCCGGCGTCGCCGCCCGCATCGTCGATCCGGATAATGGGGAGGATCTGGGCGAGGAGCAGGAAGGCCTGCTGCTGCTCAAAAGCCCGGCCCGCATGATGGGGTATCTGGGCGATTCCGACCGGACCGCCGCCGTGCTGCGGGACGAGTGGTACATCACCGGCGATATCGGCCTGATCGACAATGACGGCTTCATTCGCATCACCGATCGCCTGGCGCGTTTCAGCAAGCTTGGCGGCGAGATGGTGCCGCATCTCAAGATCGAGGAGGCGCTGATGGCGGTGCCGGGGGTCGAGGCCGCCGCCGTCACGGCGATCCCGAATTCGCATAAGGGCGAGCGGCTGGTGGCCTTTTACGTCAGCCAGGGGGATCTTACCCCGGATGCCGTCTGGTCGGCCCTTGGCCAGAGCAATCTGCCGAAACTCTGGATTCCCAAGGCCGGCGATCTGCTGCCATTGGGCAGCCTGCCTGTCCTGGGGACCGGCAAGGTCGATCTGAAGCAGATCAAATCTCTGGCCGCCGCGCATGCCATGGCGCCGGTCGCAAGTTGACCGGAGCAAGGCGGCAGTCAGGCGGCGCGAAGTCGGTGGTATCAGAGCCCGGCCAGGAAGTCGTAGAGGATGTCTTCGCCTTCGGGCCAGGGGCCAAAACCGGCCGCGATATTGATATGACCCTTATCGCCGATATCGCAAAAATCGGCCCCCCAATTGGCGGCGATGGTGTGGGCACGGGAGATATCGCATCTGGGATCGGTCGTACTGGCGACCACGATGCTGGGAAAAGGCAGGCGCTGCCGGGGAACCGGGCGGAACACATGTGCTTCGGGGGCAGTATGCAGATCGGAGTCAGTGTCCGGCGGTGCCACCAGCATGGCGCCCCGCACCGGCCTGGTGTGCCGCTGCGCCCAATAGGCGATAAGGATGCATCCAAGGCTATGGGCGATGATCACCGGCGCTGCCGGCAGGGCCGCGATGGCGGCATCCAGCGTTTCGATCCAGTCGGCTGCAACGGGTGCCTCCCATTCGCGCTGCTGCACCCGCACGGCCGCAAATTGCTCCGCCCAGAGACTTTGCCAGTGACCGGCACCGGAGCCGCCACGGCCGGGGACGATCAGGAGGGGCGGATGGGCCATCGCGGCCTCTAACGCGCCAGCCGCGCCGCCAGGCGATCCATGAAGGCCTCGCATTGTCTGATCTGCGCCAGTTCGACATATTCATCCGGCTTATGCGCCTGGGCGATATTGCCGGGGCCACAGATTACGGTCGGGATGCCGATTTCCTGGATCAGGCCGGCTTCGGTGCCATAGGCAACCTTGGTCGTGCCGTTCACTTGGGCCAGGGATTTCGTCGTCGTGGTGATCTCGGCATCGGTCGCGGTGTTGAGGCCGGGAAAGGCGGATATTTCGCGCCAGCTGAAGCCGGATTCGGCCGCCACCCGGCGCATTTCCGGCTGCAGCCGTTCTTCGGCAAAACCGCGCACCTCGCCGAACAGGGCCTCGGGATCGACGCCGGGCAGATAGCGGAATTCGAAATCGAAATGGCAATCCTTCGGCACGATGTTCAGGGCCGTGCCGCCATGAATGACGCCTGTATGCACCGTCGTATAGGGGACATCGTAATCGTGATCGAAGGGACCTTCCGCCGCCATGCGCCGGCCGATCTGCTTCAGATAGGCGACGATCTCAGCCGCATATTCCACGGCATTGACGCCTTGCGGCGCCAGCGAGGAATGGCATTCATGGCCATGCACATGGCAGCGCAGGCTCTTCTTGCCCTTATGCGCCGTCGTCACCTGCATTTCGGTCGGTTCCCCGACGATGCAGCCGGCCGGCTTGACCTGCCAGTCCTTCATCAGCGCCAGCGCCTTGCGCACACCGATGCAACCCACTTCCTCGTCATGGGAGAACAGCAGATGCAGCGGGGTTTTCGGGCCGGCGGCGCGGAATTTCGGCAAGGCGGCCAGCACGACCGCCAGGAAACCCTTCATGTCTGCCGTACCCCGGCCATAGAGCCGGCCGTCCTTTTCGACCATCTGCCAGGGATCGCTGTGCCAATCCTGGCCGTCCACTGGCACCACATCGGTATGGCCGGACAGGCAGATGCCGCCTTGATCCTCCGGGCCGATGGTGGCGAAGAGATTGGCTTTCTTGCCGGTATCGTCATGCACCAGCAGGCTCTTGATACCGAAACCGTCCAGATAATCACGGACAAAGTCGATCAATTGCAGATTGGAATTGCGGCTGGTCGTATCGAAAGCGATCAGACGCCGCATCATCTCGATGCTGGTCATTTCGGCAGTGGTCATGATCAAGGCGTCCATCTTTCCCGCTGGCTTTCCCGTCGGCTGTCCTACGGGGGTAAGCCCGGCCGCGGGGCGGTTTTTGTTGACGTTCCGATGTCTTTGCAACAATAACGCTTTATCGGTCGATGGCAAGGTGAGCGGATACGACATTGCGAAACCATCATTCTCCTGCCCGCAATATGTGTGCCGGCTGCCGGATCGCGGCGGTCTGAGCAATGGTCTGAGCTATGCCCCTGCCGCCAGATATCGATCGGACCCGCCATGTCGATGGGGTTCTCGCGCGTTACGAGCCGGCCGGCCCGGCAATGCTGCTGCCGCTGATCTTCGATTCACCCCATAGCGGCCGTACCTATCCGCAGGACTTCAATCATGCCGCGCCGCGCGATTTGCTGCGCCGCGCCGAGGATGCCTTTGTCGACGATCTCTACGAGACGGCGCCGCTCCATGGCGCGGTCTTTCTGAAGGCGCTGTTTCCGCGCTCTTATGTCGATCCCAACCGGCATGAGGATGAGATCGACCCGACGATCATGGAAGAGGATTGGCCCAATCCCGTGCTCGCCAGCGAGAAGGCGGAGATGGGGCTTGGCCTGGTGCGGCGGCTGATCAAAGGCAATGTCGAGATCTATGACCGGCCCTTGAGCGTTGCCGAGGTGAAATCGCGCATCGATCGCTTTCACCAGCCCTATCTGCACGAGTTGGAAAGTCTCGCCGCCCGTGCCTGCGTGGAATTCGGTGCCGTCTGGCACATCAACTGCCATTCGATGCGGGCGACCGGCCGCAAGCACGGCCAGCGGATCGCGCGCGCCGATTTCGTGCTCGGCGACCGTGACGGAACGACCTGCGAGCCGGGCTTCACCGCGCTGGCGGCCGAGACCTTGCGGCAGCTCGGTTATCGGGTGGCGCTGAACGATCCGTTCAAGGGCGCCGAACTGGTGCGGCGCATCGGCCGTCCGGCACAACATCGCCACAGCCTGCAGATCGAAGTCAATCGCGGGCTCTACATGGATGAAGACCGGATCGAATTGACGGCGGGCTTCGATCGCCTCAAGACGGATATCGACCGGCTCATCGCCGCCATCGCGCGCTATGTGAAGGAACGTCTGGCAGATACGGTGCGATAAGCTGACGCTCAGGCCTGGAATTGTTCGCGCAGGATGCGTTCTTCCAGGTGATGGCCGGGATCGAACAGGACAGTGAGGGGCACGCTGCGATCCTCGCTCACCGTCACTTCAGCAACATCGCGGATTTCATTGAAATCGGCGGTCGCGCTGACGGGGCGCTTATCGGCATCCCGGATGACGAAGCGCACGATCGCGCGATGGGGCAGGATCGCACCGCGCCAGCGCCGCGGGCGGAACGCGCTGATCGGCGTCAGGGCCAGGACATCGGCGCCGATTGGCAGGATCGGGCCATGGGCAGACAGGTTATAGGCGGTACTGCCGGCCGCCGTGGCGACCATGACGCCGTCGCAGACCAGTTCCGCCAGACGTTCGACGCCGTCGATGAAAATGCTGATGCGGGCTGCCTGGGCGGTTTCACGCGACAGATAGACTTCATTGATGGCGAGCGCCCGTTGCTCTTCGCCATTGCGGCAGACCACCCGCATCTGCAGGGGATAAAGAACGGTCTTGCGCGCTTTGGCCAGGCGTTGCGGTAAACTGTCGAGATCGAAGCGGTTCATCAGAAAGCCGACAGTGCCGCAATTCATGCCGAACAGCGGCACCGGCCGATCGATGGCGCTATGCATGGTTCTCAGCATGGTACCGTCGCCGCCCAGGACGACGATGGCATCGGCCTTGGCCGCCTCGGCCTGACCATAGCGCGCGGTCAGCTCGGTCAGCGCCACCTGGGCCTCGGTGGTATCCGCGGCAATGAAGGCGATGGTTATTTGTGACCGGTCGCTGCCTTCCATGATGTGTCCAGTCCATCTCTTGTCCAGTTCTTATCGCGATGCAGTATAGCGGCCTGGTCTGCCACTTGCCAAATGCGCCGGGACCGACCAGTCTAGGAAGCAGAACGTCAGAATTCAGCGCTTACGAGGGGATAGATGACAAAGGTTTCTGGGGCATTTGTGGCGGCTGGCATCTTATGGTTGGCAGGGATGCTCTCGATAAATGCTGCATTGGCCCAAAGTCAGGGAACCGGCGCATCGAACGGCGATGACGCCCAAACCATTTCCCTCATGCCGCCTCAGCCCGCCGCCGGCGCTCCGTCCGGCAGCGATCTGACCGGCAGCGACAATGCCGGGGATGAGGCTGATCTCCATGCCGGCTATTACTATCCGAAGCCGGAAACGTTCGAACACTATACGTCGTCGGCCCCCACCATGCCGGATAGCGACAAGGTCCGTCGTCAGGCTTTCGTCATCGGCCTGACCAAACAGCTGCTCGGCGGTCAATATGCCCCTTATTATGCGATCTTTGCCAAAGGCGGGCAGTCCGACAAACTGATCATCGTCGGGCTGGTGGACGGCCAGCTTAACACCGTCTACCGGGCGCGCGCCTTGCTCGCCACGCTGACTTCCGTGGCCCGCGCCACCAGCTTCTTTCAGCAGACGACGCATCCGGAGGAGGCCACCTTCTTCGATCTCTTGAAGCTGCTGGGCTTCCGCCGCGTCACGCTGACCGACGGCAAGGTCTTTGCGCACCAGATCACCATCGATTAAGGGCCAACCACCGGCTGCGCAGTTGATAGCGAATTGTGTGACGGTTTTCTGCCGGGGAAATTATTAATTTCCACCGTTCTATACACTTATGGCCGTATTTGTTACCTGACTGTCACAAAATCGCAATGACGTCTCTCTAAATTCCGGGTGCTCAAGTTCCTTTCTGATCTTGACTCATCTTAGGGAGACTTCTGGTGACGATTTTAAAACGATTGATGGTCGGTGCGGCAAGCCTTGGTCTTGCAACGGCGATTGGTCTGGGCGCGGCTTCCGCCGCTGACATTTCCGGGGCGGGTGCGACTTTCCCGTATCCCGTCTATTCGAAATGGGCGGACGCCTATAAGACAAAGACCGGTATCGGCCTGAACTATCAGTCGATCGGCTCTGGCGGCGGCATCAAGCAAATCAAGGCCAAGACCGTCACATTCGGCGCCTCGGACATGCCCTTGAAGCCGGAAGATCTGGAGAGCGCCGGTCTGGTGCAATGGCCGATGATCATGGGCGGTGTCGTCCCGGCGATTAATCTCACGGGCTTCAAGGCAGGCGAATTGGAAGTCGACGGCCCGACCCTTGCCAAGATCTATATGGGTGAAATCACCGCCTGGAACGATCCGGCGATTCAGAAGCTGAACCCGAATCACAAGCTGCCGGATACCGCGATTGCGCCGGTCTATCGTTCCGACGGATCGGGCACCAACTTTCTGTTCACCACCTATCTGTCGCAGGTCAGCGACGACTTCAAGAACAAGATCGGTGCGAATACCTCGGTGCAATGGCCGGCCGGCATCGGCGCCAAGGGCAATGAAGGCGTTGCCAACATGACCAAGCAGACCGATGGCGCCATCGGTTACGTGGAATATGCTTACGCCAAGCAGAATCACCTGACCTATCTAAAGCTGGTCAACAGCGCCGGCAGGGCGATCGATCCGACCGCGAAATCCTTCCAGGCTGCCGCGGCCAATGCGAAATGGACAGAGGCCAAAGATTACTATCTGGTCCTGACCAATCAGCCGGGTGCCGATAGCTGGCCGATCACCGGCGCCAGCTTCATCATTATGTATGGCAAGCCGGATGACGCAGAGGCGGCCAAGACGGCGCTGACCTTCTTCCAGTGGGCTTATAACGACGGCGGCCAGCTGGCTGAGGCGCTCGACTATGTGCCGATGCCGAAGGCCGTGGTTGCGCAGATCGAGAAGACCTGGGCCGAAAAGATCCAGGATGCCTCGGGCAAGCCGATCCTGACGAAGTAAGATCCACCACAATAGGGGCCGGCCGCCACAAGCCGGCCCCGCTTTTATTTTAGAGTTCACATGACAGAGATGACGATAGCCGCCGATCTGACCGTGACGACTGAACGTTCGCAAGCATTGCGACGCCAACGCCTGAACGACACGGTCTTCCGAGTTCTGACTAAAGCATCGGCAATCGTGGTCCTGCTCATTCTCGGCGGCGTGATGCTGTCGCTGCTGATCGGTGCCTGGCCGGCCTTTCGGCAGTTCGGCTTCGGCTTCCTGACGACCGAGGTCTGGAACCCGGTCACCCAGCAATTCGGGGCCTTGGCACCCGTTTACGGAACGCTGATCACGGCAGGCATCGCGATGCTGATCGGCGTGCCGGTCAGCATCGGCATTGCCGTCTTTCTGACGGAGATCTGTCCGGTCAAATTGCGCCGCCCCATCGGCATCGCCGTCGAACTTCTGGCCGGTATCCCCAGCATCATTTACGGCATCTGGGGCCTCTTCGTCTTCGCGCCGGTCCTGCAGCAGACCCTGCAGCCCTGGCTGATCGGAGCCTTTCATCATATACCCGTGCTGGCAAATCTCTTTGCCGGTCCGCCCTTCGGCATCGGCATCCTGACAGCGAGCCTGGTTCTCGCCATCATGGTGCTGCCGTTCATTACGTCGATCGCGCGGGATGTCTTCGAGACCGTTCCCCCGATGTTGAAAGAGGCAGCCTATGGCGTCGGCTGCACCCGTTGGGAGGTCATTCGGAATATCGTCATCCCCTATACCCGCAACGGCGTTATCGGCGGCGTCATGTTGGGCCTGGGGCGTGCCTTGGGCGAGACCATGGCCGTTACCTTCGTGATCGGCAATGCGCATCGCATCAGCCCATCGATCCTGGCGCCGGGTACCACCATCTCCGCAACCATTGCCAACGAATTTTCTGAGGCGGTCGGCGATCTCTATACCTCGTCGCTGATCGCCCTTGGCCTCATCCTGTTCTGCATCTCCTTCGTCGTCCTGGCTTGCGCGCGGCTGATGCTGATGCGCCTGGACAAGAAAGCCGGTTGATCATGGATCGCTACGCACGCCGCAAGCTTAGCAACAAGATTTTCAGCTGCCTCGCCATCGGCACGACGGCTTTTGGCCTGTGCTGGCTCTTCCTCATCTTGGCGACCTTGCTGTGGCACGGTACGGCCGGCCTGTCCTTGAAGGTCTTCACCGAAATGACACCGCCGCCGGGCAGCGACGGCGGCTTGCTGAATGCGCTGGCCGGCACCCTGATCATGACTGTGCTGGGGGTGGCCATCGGTGCGCCGATCGGCATCCTCGCGGGCACCTATATGGCGGAATACGGCAAGCATGATCGCTTGACCTCTGTCGTCCGCTTCATCAACGACATTTTGCTGAGCGCCCCATCGATCATCGTCGGCCTGTTCGTCTATGAGGTCATGGTCGTCTCGATGGGCCATTTCTCCGCCTGGGCGGGCGCCGTCGCTCTCGCCATCATCGTCATACCGGTGGTGTTGCGCACGACCGAGGACATGCTGAGTCTCCTGCCCGGCGCCTTGCGCGAAGCCGCCTCAGCCCTCGGCGCGCCCCGCGCGATTGTCGTCTGGCGGGTCTCCTACCGCGCGGCGCGCAGCGGCATGCTGACGGGCGTTCTGCTGGCGATCGCGCGGATCAGCGGCGAGACGGCACCCTTGCTCTTCACGGCACTGAACAATCAGTTCTGGAGCCTGAACATGAACGCACCCATGGCCAACATGCCGGTGACGATTTTCCAATACGCACTCAGCCCCTATGACGAATGGCAGCAACTGGCCTGGACCGGTGCGCTGATCATCACTTTCGCCGTATTGGCGCTGAATATTATCGCCCGCGTCTTTGCTGCACGCGCCCAACATAACGCCTAACGCGGCGATTGCCGAAACGGCAACCGCCAGAAACAGGGACGATCTGCCCATGTCACCGGTCACGACGCAAGCTCCACAGATGAAAACCAAGGTCGACATCAAATCGCTGCGCTTTTTTTACGGCGACAAGCTCGCCTTGAAAGGCATCACGCTGCCGCTCTATGAGCGCCAGGTGACCGCCTTCATCGGGCCGTCCGGTTGCGGTAAATCCACCTTGCTGCGCATTCTGAACCGCATCTATGACCTTTATCCGAATCAGCGGATCGAAGGCGAAGTGATGCTGGACGGCGAAAATATTCTGGCGCCCGGCCAAGACCTCAATCTGCTGCGCTCGAAGATCGGCATGGTCTTCCAGAAGCCGACGCCGTTCCCCATGTCGATCTATGAGAATATCGCCTTCGGCGTGCGCCTCTATGAAAAGATCAGCCGCAGCGATCTCGACGAGCGCGTCGAATCCGCTTTGCGCCGTGCCGCCTTGTGGAACGAGGTAAAGGACAAGCTGCATTCCAGCGGGCTAAGTCTCTCCGGCGGTCAACAGCAGCGCCTTTGCATCGCGCGGACGATCGCCGTGAAGCCGGAAGTCATCCTGCTCGATGAGCCGTGCTCGGCCCTCGATCCGATTTCCACCTCGAAGATCGAAGAGCTGATCAGCGAGCTGACGACGGATTACACGATCGCCATCGTGACCCATAACATGCAGCAGGCGGCGCGGTCGTCTTCCTATACCGCCTTCATGTATCTGGGGGACCTCGTGGAGTTCGGCGATACCGAGCGCATCTTCACCAATCCGTCGGAAAGCCGTACCCAGGACTATATCACGGGTCGCTTCGGCTGATCTTACGGTTCTGCCATCCAGGCGACTTTGCGTCGCTGGGCATCAATGCGCCTTGCGAAAGGTCAGGTTGAAGCGGTATCGGCCGGTCAAGGGGTGCTCGCTGTCGGCAAGTGGGTCGATGCCGTGATAGGCCAAGCGGGCGGGCCCGCCCCAGACCACGACATCACCGCTTTCCAAACGCAGCCGACGCGGCTTGTCGCTGCGTTTCTCGCCGCCAAAGAGAAAGACGGCCGGCAAGCCCAGTGACACCGAAACAATGGGTGCGCCGAGATCGCTCTCATCCTTGTCCTGGTGCAGCGACAATTTGGTGCCCGGCTCATAACGGTTGATCAGGCAGGAATCCGGATCGAACGGCGAAAAGCCTGCCGCCGCCGCGGCCTCTCGGGCGACATCGCGGAAGAGCTCCGGCATGGCCGGCCATGGGCGGTTGCTGCTCGGATCGAGCGGATCATACCGATAGCCGCGCCGATCCGTCACCCAGCCGAGCGGGCCGCAATTGGTCATCGCCACCGACATGCGATAGCCGCCCGGTGTCGTCATCTGGCGGAAGGGCGCCTGTTCGGCCACGGCTTGGATAGAAGTCAGAAGATCGCCGGCGCGGCTGGTGGCGAAACCGTGCAGAATCACGGCGCCCGGCGCCAGTTCTTCGAGATGGCACGACGCCGACTGATCTGCCGCCGCCGCAAGGGTATCGAAAAGATCGCCGATGGCGGCGCCCCGTTGCGTCCTCATATCCGCTTTCTTCGTCATGTCGCGTCATGAAAGATGATGCCGAGCGTATGGCGCTGCCCGCTCAGCAGCCGGCTGACGCCGTGGCGCATCTGCACGCGATGCCAGCCGCGCGTGCCCCGCACCGGCCGGTGGTTTACCGGAAAGATCACGGCATCACCACGACGCAAAGGCACGACTTCGGCACGCGATTGCATGCGGGGGCGCTGTTCCGTGAGAACGAAAGCGCCGCCGGTGAAATCGATTTCCGGCTCGGAGAGCAGGATGGCGACCTGCAGGGGAAAGACCTGCGCGCCATAGAGATCCTGATGCAGGCAGTTGTAATCGCCGGGCCCATATCGCAGCAGCAGGGGCGTCGGGCGCGTCTGGCCGCTGCGGTGGCATGAATCGAGATAAGCAGCATGGCTCTCAGGATAGCGTATTTCGATATCGAGAGCGCTGTTCCAACGATTTGCAATGGCCGCCAGCGGTGCATAGAGCTCGGTGCGCAGCTGGGCGATGAGGCCGGGCAGGGGATAGGCGAAGTATTTGTACTCGCCTTGGCCGAAACCATGCCGGGACATGACCACCCGGCTGCGGAACAAGGCGTCTTCGGCATAAAGCTGCGTCATCTGCCGGCATTCAGCCGCCGAGAGCAATCCCGGCAATGTCGCACAACCATAGGCCTGCAAGGCGGCCTCGATTTCAGGCCAGGCGAGAGCGGCCAGATCCGCGAAGACCGGCCCCCGGCCTCGATTGCGCGCCGAACCCGGCGCTTCCTTGGTTTCGATGTTTTGCGCTGCCGCTGCCATGACGATGTTCCTCATCACTGAAATGCGCCGTTCGGCGCCGTGTTTCAATGGTTCATATTGGCGGCGAGACACCCGAAAACACTCCGACTCTTGCGCCGCCCGCGGCATTATCTGTGTGAAGTCGGGCGCTCGCCTCAGGGCAGGCCGGCGAGGTGCATATCCCGGACGAAGGCGTCCAACATGGCGGCATCGGCGAATGGCTTCGTCCGTGCCCAGTCCTGAACGCGGAATTGCGGGTCAAGTTCAACCACGCGCATCGCGCAGCGATGAGCTTCCTCCAGATGGCCAAGACGCAAAGTGACCACCGTCAACCCGATCCAGGCCCGGCTGTAATCCCCGTATTGCGCCAGCAGATCCTGATAGATCTGATGGGCCAGATCGAGATGGCCGAGGGCGCAGCATGTGAGGCCGAGATTGGCGGAAATCCAGGGCGAGGCATGGGCACTCAGTTTCAGCGCCCGTCGATAGGTCCTGGCAGCGTCTTCCAGCCGGCCCACCTGATCATAAACCGCACCGAGATAGCCGATAAATTCCGGCGACAGCGGCATTCGGCGGACGGCCTCTTCCATCGCCTGGGTCGCCCCCTTGTGATCGTGGCGCAGAAGCCGAAGAAAGGCTCTCAGGGCGAAGATATCGGGATGGCCAGGTTCATGGGCTCTGGCGCGTTCATACATATCCTCGGCGGCACGCAGCGAGGCTTCCTCATCGTTGCTCCAGCCCAGCCGAACTTCGTCCAGATGGCAGAAACCCAAAGCGACGATGGTCGCGATATAGTGGGGATCCAGCACCAGGGCCTTTTCATACCATTGCTTTGCCAGATGATGATGTTCGCGCATGAAGCGCCGTTCGTGATCATGGCCGCGCTGGAACAGCTCCCAGGCCCGGCCATTGGTGGTGCCACGCTTCCAGATCGCCGCCTGCTCGCCCTCGGTCAGAGCGAGCTGCAATGCGGCAACCACTTCACGGGCGATATGCGACTGCATGTCGAATTCTTCATTGAGATCATAGTCCAGCCGCTCGGCCCAAAGCGTGGTACCATCCGTTGCCGCGGTCAGGCGCGCGATGATCCTGACCATGTTGGCGCGGTATTGGACATTGCCCGAAAGAATGTAGTGGTTTTCCGGCCGGGTATCGTCGAGGTCGTTGCTGCCGGCGGCACGGGCATCGATTGAATTCGGCAGATCGGCCAGAATGTTCAAAACCTCTTCACGGAGTGCGGTCGTGAAGAAGCGTGCGTCGGCATGGTCCGACAGGCACTCGAATTCCTGGATTTCGAGGATCGGCTTCGATATCCGTCGGCGCGGAACCGGTGTCGCATCGAAGGTTTTCTTCTTTTTGCCGTTTTGCGGCGGTGTCGGCAGATTTGGCGCGGTTACCCGGTAGACGCTGATCGGACGGCCGATGTTTTTCAGTCGCCGCTCGCCCAACGACTCGAAGCCGATGTGGTCATCGCCTTTGACGGTTGCTTCGATCATGGAATCGACGATGATACCGCCCGGATCGCCGATCGCCTGCAGGCGTGATGCGATATTGATGGCGGCGCCGTAAATATCGCCGCCGATATCGAACACCTCGCCGGCGCTGATACCGATGCGATATTCTGCCGCCAAAGGTGCCGGAACGGTTTTGTTGCGACTGGCAAGGGCAACTTGCATGGCAATGGCGCAGGAGACGGAGGCGATCGTGCTGCTGAACTCGGCCAGCACGAAATCACCGGGCGTGGAGACGATCCTGCCATGGTGAAGACGGACAGATTCGGCGATCAGATGACGCGTTTCCAGCAATGCGCGCAGGGTGCTGTGGTCATCCGCATGCATGCGCTGGCTATAGCCGACGACATCCGCTGTCAAGACAACGGTCGATCGTCTCAACGCATCCGCGGCCAGGATACCGGATGGGGCCAAGACATCCGTCGGCGCCACAGTGGTGTGAGCCACCATCGTCAAAGACCGTAGCATTTCTTTGGCCGAGCCACGATGGCTTATCCCTCGATGAAGAACGCCCCTTGGTACCGAATGGGCCGGGAGCGTAACATAGTTCCCAGGACGGCAGAAGAAGCGAGGATCGGTAAACGAAGCTATGGCTGTGATGTCGCTCACTGTTAAGCCCGTGTTTTGGGAAGATTTTCTGCTAAATTATCCGTTTCTGGCAGCCGTTCTGACCCAGCATTCCGCAAATGTAATCAATGCTGATCAATGCCGTTTCGTCGTCTTCTCAGACGAATGCCCATTCCAATGTGCGGTTGGCATGTCTCATCGCATGGGTGTCGTCAGCGGACGGGGCAAAGAGTCGGGTGAGGCGTTATTCAGCTGTGTGATGGAAGCGATCGAGCGCGAGAGTTCCTGTTACCGTGGTAACGAATCGGTCTGTCGCCTGAATTCATTTCCTGCCGCCAACGTAGTGTGGCCTGACGAACTTAATCTCGTTTCAGCACGACAGTGGGCATCTATGGCGTCCTGGAATCAGCGAGTCGAAGCACCCCATCGCTTGCCGGATCGCGTGGCGCGCAATCCCGATATCGATTGGCTTGCGGCAAAATCGGTCGTTTCGGGCGATACCGTTCTGGTGCCTGCGCCTTTCGTGCTGCTACGGCATCCCGCTGCGACTGCGGCCGGGTTGGCCATGCCGGATAGCAGCGGTTGCGCCGCCGGCGCGAGTCTGGAAGATGCCGCCATACGGGCATTTCTGGAATTGGTCGAACGCGATGCCGTCAGCATCTGGTGGTACAATCGCCTTGTGCGGCCGGAAATCGATCCGCGATTGCTGGATGACATATTGATCGAGCAGATGATGGCCTGGTCGCGGGCTCGCAATCGTCCCGTCTCCCTCCTGGATCTGACGCATGATTTCGGCATACCCGTGGTGGCGGCGATTGCAGCGGATGCGGACGGCCGGGCACCGAGTTTCGGCTTCGCCGCTTCTGCGACTTACACGGCGGCGGCACGGTCGGCGCTGGGTGAATTGCTGCAATTCGAGATCAGCCAGCAATTGCGCCGCACGCGTGATTTGACGGCCGTACCATTGCATTGGCTCGACTGGGCCTGGATAGCCGATTGCCATGCGGAGCGTCATCTCATGCCGGATGGAAAAGTATCGGCTGCGGCGCTGCAGGCAAAGCAGATGGACAGTCTCGATCTGTCGTCTTGTGCCGGAAGATGCCGGGAATTGGGGCTGGATCTGCTGATGGTCGATCTGACGCGTGAGGAGATCGGCATTCCGGTCGTGCGGGTGATCGTGCCGGGATTGCGGTCCCTCTGGCCGCGCTTTGCGGAAGGACGGCTCTATCAGGTGCCCCATGCGCTCGGCTGGGTGCCGCAGCCTTTGCAGGAGGAAGCACTCAACCCGGTGCCGATCCTGTATTGACGATGATCGCCGTCAATCGATGGTGTGATCGACGACCCTGCGTTCTGCCGTCAGCGCGCCGATTTCCGGCTTCATCGCCGCATGCAGTGGATGCCCCTGATAGACGTCCAGCGCGTCCCGGTCGGTGAATTCGGAAAGCAGGACCACATCCGCCGAATGATCCGTGTCGCTGAAATCGATGCCGACCTCGATCTTCAACAATCCGGGGATACGGCCGCGCAGGCCTTCAAGCAATTGTTTGATACGCACGGCATTCGCGGCCTTGTTCGGCTTATCTTTCAGTTTCCACAAGACGATGTGGCGTATCATCAGCGAAGTCCTGGGTGACGAAGAAGGCGAATGCCGGCGGCGTTGAAGAGTCAGCCGCCGGTGACACTCATATGGCGGGAGACGGCCGGACCCTGATGGCGGCGGTCGATGATGAAATCATGGCCTTTGGGTTTGCGGCTGATGGCTTCGGCGATCGCTTCGATCAACTTTTCGTCGCTCTCGCTCTGGCGCAAGGGCGCGCGCAGATCGGCGGCATCGTCCTGCCCCAGGCACATATAGAGCGTGCCTGTGCAAGTCAGCCTGACGCGGTTGCAGCTTTCACAGAAGTTATGCGTAAGCGGCGTGATGAAGCCGACGCGCTGGCCGGTTTCTTCCAGCCGGACATAGCGGGCCGGACCGCCCGTGCGCTCCGACGTCTCCGTCAATGTCCAGCGCTGTTGCAGCTTCGCGCGCAGCATCGAGATGGGGAAAAACTGATCGAGCCTGTTCTCGCCGCCGATATCGCCCATCGGCATCACTTCGATGAAGGTAATGTCATGGCCTTCGCGGCCGGCCCAATCGACCAGGTCGACGACTTCGTCATCATTGACGCCCTTCAAGGCCACGGTGTTTATCTTGACCTTGAGGCCGGCCTCTTTGGCGGCGCGCAATCCGTCCAGCACCACCGGCAGCTTGCCCCAGCGGGTGATGGCGGTGAAGCGCTCGGGATCCAAGGTGTCGATCGAGACATTCACCCGTTTGACACCGCAGCGTGCCAGATCGTCAGCATATTTGGCGAGCTGGCTGCCATTTGTCGTGAGGGTCAGTTCCTCAAGGGTGCCGCTGCTAAGATGCCGCGAGAGGCTGCGGATCAATTCCATGATGTTCTTGCGGACCAGGGGTTCGCCCCCGGTCAGGCGCAATTTCCGCACGCCCAACCCGACGAAAGCGCTGCACAGCCGGTCCAGCTCTTCCAGAGTCAGGATCTCGGCTTTGGGCAGGAAAGTCATATTTTCCGCCATGCAATAGACACAGCGGAAGTCGCAGCGATCGGTCACCGAGACGCGGAGATATGAGATGGTTCGGCCGAATGGATCAATCATGAAACGTAATATAGGTAGTTTCGGATCAGATTTCTTCCCCAAAACGACATTGCTTTGCGGCAAGATGGCGCTTGGCAGCCAGAGGAAAGGGTGATGCAAATCAGGACGTTACCGCCTTGTATCGGGATTTTGTTGGCTGGCGGCCTGGCGCGACGCTTTGGTGGCGGCGATAAAGGGCTGCAACTGATCGGCGGGCGGCCCATGCTCGGTCATGCCATCGATCGGCTGGGGCCACAATCGGACGGCCTTATCCTCAATGCCAATGGGGACAAAGCGCGCTTCGCGTCCTTCGGGCTCCCCGTGATCGGTGACAGCATCGCCGGCTTCCCGGGACCGTTGGCGGGCATCCTCGCCGGCATGGAATGGGTTGCGGCCAACCGGCCGGATCATCCATGGATCGTGACGGCGGGGACGGATTATCCTTTCCTGCCCCTCGACCTTGTCGATCGGTTGACAGCGCAGCTGCGGACGACAGATGTGGAGATCGTTCTGGCGAGCAGCGCCGGCAGGCTGCATCCCGTCATCGGGATCTGGCCGGTGGCGCAGCGCGACGACTTGCGGCGGGCAATCGAGGTGGAGGGGCTGCGGAAAGTCGAAGCCTGGACCGGTCGGTATAAGGCTGCCGTGGTCGATTTCCCCGCAGATCTCTACGACCCGTTCTTCAACGTGAATACCCCCGACGATCTGCTGAAGGCGGAAGCGATCTTTGCGCAGATTCGCCGGGGTTCTTGACGGCTAAACGGACACCGCCGGCCAGTCCGGCGTGTCCTTCAAGACCGGCGATATCAGCGTGCGGCGGTGACCACGATCTCGACTTTCCATTTCGGATCGGCCAGCTTCGCTTCGACTGTTGCCCGTGCCGGCGCTTGGCCTTTCGCCACCCATTCGCCCCAAGCCTTGTTCATCTCTGCGAAGGTCGAAATGTCCGATAGGAAGATCTGGGTGCGCAGAATCTTCGTCTTGTCCGTGCCTGCTTCCGCCAGCACGGCATCGATCTGTTTCAGCACATTCTTGGTCTGCTCATAGACCGATGGCGAGATGGGATCTTCGGCGACGGTGCCGGCGAGATAGACCGTGTCGCCATGAATGACGGCATCGGCAATATGGGTGGGATCACCGAGACGCTTAATCGACATAGGAAACCTCATTCACTTTTTGGTTACAGGACGCGGGAGTATGTCTCTTCCGATATCAGGGGAAAAGCATTGTTTCGGCAAAATTACAAGGGCTTGGCGTCGCGCTGCATGGTCGAAGGATGGATCACCATGACGCGCAAAACTATTGCCCGCTGTTGGGAACGTACCCTTATAATCTGACGTTAGGGGTGGGCAAGGCCACTCAAGACAGAGGGGAAACTAAGATGCATAAGACATTGATCAATTTAGCCGTCCTCGGCAGCTTGCTGCTCCTGGGCGCTTGCGCCGGCAGCAAGTGGTTCGATACCAATTGCAGTGGTAACGGAGCAATCGAGAATCCGGACTATTGCACCAAGTCGCTGCACCCGGTTGCAGGACCCTGGGCAGAGAAATAAGGCGGACAGGCAAATAGGACGATCGGTAGGGATGGGCAGCTTCGTGTGAGAAGCCGGCCTCGGCCGAACGGGATTTGTATTGTCTGACTTGCTGGATTCGTGCGGACGGCGGCCTCCTCAAGAGGCCGCCGTCGCCGTTTTGGGGCATCCGGCAATTCCTCCGGCGAAGCGGGTTGGCACGCGGCTTGCTGTAATGTCTGGGTCATTACAACAAGGTGTCCGAAGATGCGGCTCTGGCCTGGACATAGCGGGATTTATCAGTCGGTACAGGCAGTTTCTGCCGGTCAGGATCTGCCCTGGCCGGCCGAATCGGTCCCGGCTGTGGACAAATCCGTGCGGCCGGGGTCGATCTGCCCAGCAATACAATGGGCGACACGGCGGCAAAGGAACCGATCATGAATACGGCCTGGCTGCACACATTGATGGCGGGACCTGTCCCCCTGGCGGGGAAGTCGATCGCCAATAGCGGCAATCAGGCCGCCACCGCGCTTAACCGCGATATACGCAATCCCGGCACTGCCAATACCTATGGGATCCAGCCGAATGTGGTCGCCTGCATTCAGAAGGCCAGCGCTTCCACGGGAGTCGATTTCTCCTATCTGATGGCACAGGCGGCGCGCGAAAGCAGCTTTGATCCGAACGCCAAGGCCACGACCAGCACGGCGCACGGCCTCTATCAGTTCGTCGAACAGACCTGGCTGTCGGTCGTCAAGGATCATGGCGCGGAATACGGCTATGGCGATCTCGCCAGTCAGATCACCACGGATTCAGATGGTCGCATGGTGGTGAAGAATGCCGCGGTAAAGAAGGAAATCCTAGGACTGCGCCGGGATCCGCAACTGTCTTCCGAGATGGCGGCCGAGCACGCGGCGGACAACCAGGAGAAGATGGAAAAGAAACTCGGCCGATCGGTGACCGGCACGGATCTTTATCTGGCGCATTTCCTGGGCGTGCAGGGCGCGTTGAAATTCCTCGGCAACATGAAGAGCGATCCGAACGCGGCTGCGGCGGATGTCTTCCCGGCAGCGGCGGACGCCAATTCCAAAGTCTTCTATCGGGATGACGGCACGGCGAAATCCCTGCGCGAGGTCTACAACACCTTCGGCAAGAAGATTAATGCAGACATGGCCGCATATCGCGGTATGGAAACGACGCCTGATACCAGCACTGCATTGGCGAGCAATGGCGACACAACCGACCCCGTGGGCAGCCATTCTCTTCGCACCCAGTTGGCGCAATTGCTCAACAATGACGGGGATCAACGGGTGGGGGCTGTTTCCGGCGACCGCGCTGTTTTCGGGCAAACCAATCCCGGCGGCATCCTGTCGCCTGTCATGTTGATGACGCTGGCCGGCCTGCCCACTGCTGGTGAGACCAGCAGCGACAACGATTCAAAGCATGGTCGCAGCCGTAACAATAATAATACCGACGAGAAGCCACGCTGGGCGACCAAGATCGGCGCCTTCGTCGGCTGACAGTGCGGCGCCACGCGCACTGATAACAATCGGCGATAGGAATATACTGGACCGACCACACAACACTGCCGAACGTCAAAAAATTTTCGGCCGTCGGATCCCGGCTCATTGAGCGCCTAAATTCAAAGCTTATAACGCGATCTCCCATTGATTCTGTCTTGAAGCCTGCTGTCGATAGCGATGACGGCAAGGCGATCGCCTTCACGTTCTCTGCAACTTCGCCTTTCATGTCGGCACTGCCATGGCATCACGAGTCGCGGCGGTCGTCGTGCCGGGTGGGGACATTGTCCGCACATCGGCACAAGGCAATCTTAAAAAGACGGAGATAGGTCATGCTGACTGAATCGATGAAAGGCAAAAGCCTTATCACGCTGGAGGATCTTACCGCCGGCGAAATACAAATGCTGGTCGATGACGCCATTCTGCGAAAACAGATGAAGCGGAACCGGGTTTTTCCGCGCAAGTTAGCCCACCACAATATAGGTCTCGTCTTCCTGCGGCCGTCCTGCCGCACGCGGGCCTCTTTTATGGTCGCGGCAACGGATGAGGGCGCGCATCCACATGTCTTCGCGGCGGAAGAGCTGCGTTTTGGCAGCGGTGAGAGCGTCAAGGATATCGCCCGGGTCCTTGGCCGCATGTTCGACGGCATCGCCATTCGCAGTCATGAGACGGCGCTTATCGCTGAAGTTGCCGAACATGCCGGTGTTCCGGTCTGGAATGCGATGAGCAACCAGCATCATCCGACGCAGATTCTAGCCGATCTGATGACGATGGCGGAAAACGGCATCGATCTGAACGGCGCAACTGTCGCTTATGTCGGGCATGGCCGCGGTAATGTCGTTGTCTCCATGATGGCGGGTGCCGCGAAGATGGGGATGGATCTGCGACTGATCACGCCGGCCGGCACGGAACCGGAAGAGGAACTGGCCGATCGGTTGTTCGGCCAGGGGAAACATCCGTCGGCGCGCCTGACAGTGACACAGGAACCGGAAGAGGGGCTCGACGGTGCACAGGTCATTTATGGCGATATGTGGGTCTATATGGATACCGGTGAAGATATCGCGGCACTTGCCGAGCCGTTTCGGGAATATCGTATCAGCCGTCGCATGATGCGCCTGACGGGACGGCCGGATACGATCCTGCTGCATTGCCTGCCGTCGCAACACAATCTGCAAACAGCTTTCGCCAGAACGCATCCTTACGTCATTGACACCGAAGAAGCAGTTTTCGAGGGCCCGCAGAACCGTGCCTTCGATCAGGCGGAGAATCGCATGCATACGATCAAGTCGCTTTTGCTGGCGACGATGTGAGCCGATCGTCAGGCTAAATGCCGGCCGGTCATCCGCTTCATCCACACGCCGTCGCTGTATCAGCTACGCAGATATCTTTACAGCGGCGTCGTAAAAGGGATGGGGCGGATTCCGCCGACCGATGGCAGCCATGAGCGGTATTGGCCATGGGCAGTATCCGCTATGGACGACGATCCCGCACGATGCTGGGCAGCATGACATCGATGATCATGTTGACATTGTGATCATCGGACGACAGGGGCAAGAGAAGCCCTTCCACCTGATAATGCCGATTGTCCCAGATCTCATCATCGAGATAGTAATGCGACCGGCGCGTCTCGACGATCTCCGTATAAGCATGTTGCGTCACGTCGCGATAGTCTTGCATCGGAATTTCGTCGACATATCGACCGGTCAATTCGATCCCGCTCAAGCCGACGCAGTTCGAGCCGTCAACGCGAAAACGGAACCGTAACTGGGGCGCCGACACGATTTCGACCAGGCATAAATAGCCGAGGCAGAAAGACAGATCCACCGGGTCGATATCGGCGCGGCTCGGCATCTCCCGGTTTCCACGCTTGAAATCCCAGTATTGATAGGCGCGCCGCAAGCGTTCGTCCCGAAGCTGATCGATCGAGCATAAAGGCAATGCCATGCTGATCAGCTCCCCGCTTCTGCCGGCTGTGTCACGAGAGGCCTGTTCGCCGCGCCATCCCATCTTTCGCGACAAGGCATTAATGCCATTTGACCCGACTCACACGTGATCCGTTATTTCTTTCAATGTTATTGTATTCCTTAAAGTATGCCAAGCTACTGAGAAATCGACGGCGGCAGGGGAATATTCCGAAGTCGGCAGAGTCATGGCTGATAGGATTGGCCTCGGCTGGCAGGCGTGTCGCAAGCCGTCGGTGGCTTGCCGATGGAAACTTTTCTCAGGCTTCACCTCCATTGCTTTGGACCTTCCTCGCGCTGCAACGCCGCGATAGGGGCGTTAACGGAAAGGTCCAGGAGGGTCAAATCCTTCGCCGGGACGGGGCGCCACGCTCATTCTGCGCGGGCTGGAACGATTGCTCTTTTAGCGTGTTTCTTCTCCGAGGAATGCTGCACGGTCGTTCGTGAGACGCGGCCGGGCGTAATGCTGGTCATGCGAGGAGAAAGTAGATGTGGAAAGTCGCCCGTGTTTTTAAATATGCCACGCCGATCCTGTTGACGGCGGCAATTGCAGCTTGTTCCGTGACCTCGGGGCAGGAACGGACAGGTGAATATATCGACGATGCGACGATTACGACCCAGGTTAAATCTGCTCTGGCCTCGGATGGAAGCATGACTTTGGCCAACCGGGTTTCGGTTGAAACGTCGCAGGATGTCGTGCAATTGAGCGGCTTTGTGCCGACAGCTGCGGAAAAGGAACAGGCCGAAAAGATAGCTTTGAGCGTCAAGGGTGTTCGCGGGGTTAAGAACGACATCATCGTGCAGTGAGCGGGTCACAGTACCGGTCTGAGCAAAGAAGACGCCGCCAGCAGCCCGGGCGTTAATGCCTTGGGCTGCTGGCGGCTTGTCGCTTGGCACCTCGTCTCCCGGCCGGATTGTTCAACAAGAGATAACGACAGTCCCGCATAAGCCAAGGCCACGCTGATCGTGTATGCTGGTCGACGGGAAATAGCGGGGACATGACGGATGCGGACGAGACCGATCATGGCGATTGCACTGATTGTGGTCGGCTTGATCGCCGTGCTGGCACTTGGGGTCGGTGTGGCCATTTTCACCATCGACCTGCGGTCCTTTGCGGAGCAGAGACTCAGCAACGCGCTCGACCGGCGCGTGCGTATCGGCGCCTTGCGGATTGAATGGGGAAATCCGCTGAAGGTGGAGCTTCGAGATCTGCAACTGGCGAATGCGCCCTGGGGCAGTACGCCGAATATGATAGAAGTGGAAAGAGTATCGGCGGAAATCGATGCCAAAGCCCTTCTTTCGCGTCAGCTCCGTTATCGCAAGCTCGTTATCGTCAAACCCATCGTGGTCCTGGAACGCAATCCCGATGGCGTCGGAAATTGGCGATTTGGTGCGGCGCCGACCAAGCCCCAAATCAGCCAAGACACCAAGACGAACGGTACCGGCAAGACAAGCGGTGCCGGCGGGTTTGCGATCGTTCCGAAGGATCGCCGGCAATTCCCCGTCTTGTTGGACTTCGCCTTGCAGGGCGGCAAGATCAGCTATCGTACCTATAGCGGCCATGTGTTGCGGATTGACCTGGATCAGGTAACGATCAACGCAGCCGGCGACGATCAATTGGTGGATGTCAACGCGTCGGGCGCATATAACGGCGCCAAGATGGCGTTGACCGCGCAGACTCAATCTTTTCACATCCTGCGCGATGATCCCGGCCCTTTCGGACTCACTTTCTCCCTGCAGCGGCAATCGGCAAAAGTGCAGTTCTCCGGCACGATGATGGAGCCGCTCGACTTCGAAGGTGTGCAGGGACCGGTGAAAATCAGCACAGATAAACTGAGCGATATCCTCAGTATCTTCGGCGCCAAGATATCGGCCGATCCGGCTTTCCAGGTGACCGGTGATCTGACACGCCAGGGAAATCTCTGGAATCTCACCGATGCCAAGGGGAAACTGGCGGAGAACGCGCTGACAGGTCAGTTGACATTGCTGGAAGGCAAGCGTGGTCAGCCCGACGATATCAAAGTTGAGATGAACTTCGCGCAGCTGGATCTTGGATCTCTTCTATCGGCCGGATCTGACGCGCAAAAGAAGCCATCGGGCGGCGCCAATGACTGGATGACCTTGCCCCTGCAGCCGCCCGACAAATCAGCGCCGCAGTTAGCCGCGAAGCTTGCCGCCCAGCAGGTCAAGTACGGTGATCAGACATTGCAGGATGTCAGCCTGAACGGAAAGCTGGGGCCGGGGAACATGACGATCGAGCCCAGCGCCCTCACCGTTGCGGGCGTGCAGATTCGTTTCTCCGGCGCGCTCAAGCCGGTGTCCAACGGCGGTCAGCTGACGGCACAGATCATGCTGGATGATGCCGATGCGGCATCCCTGGCAAATCTGCTCGGCGGTACCCCGGCCGATCTCAGCGGCAAGCTCGATGGCGGCGTCACGCTGGACTTGCGTGGCGCCACCATACGTGACGGGCTGAAGGCCAGTACGGGCGGTGCCGTGCTGTCGATGACCAAAGGACAGGTCAGTCGCGATCTGCTGGAGAAGGCGGCCACCGATCTGCGGAGCATTTTTCGCAAAGGCAAGGGGACCGCGCGGATTTCCTGTCTGCTCGCTGTGATGCGCCTGCGGAACGGGCTTGGCACGCTGGAGCGGCTGCGCCTACGGACACCTGAGACAACGCTCAACGGCGAGGGTACCGTGAATTTCCTGGGGCAGAGCCTCGATCTGACCCTGCAAAGCGAAGCCAAATCGACCGGTTTCCTGGCCCTGGATATCCCGTTGCGCATCAGCGGCAAATGGCGCCAGCCCAGCATCAAGATGCTGGGCAAGTCGGTGCAGCCCAAGCCGGCTTTGGGCGCCGTCGATGATTTATCCCCGGTCTTGCGGCAAATCGCCGTAGCAAATTCCTGCAGTCAATGAGCTTCCGCCGAGCGTGAAGATATGGCAGTCGAAATATCAGGATTTAATTAATTTCACACAATTTAATTTCAGGAAATTAATTTTGCATAACTGATATGCATTGATATTAATTGTGTGCAATTAAATTTTTGGCGATCTTTTTCTCGCTGTTGGGCGAGGAACTCAGCAGCGCATCGAAAAGGAGAGACATATGACCCGCATGCAAACCTTGATGGCAGCCACGGCCTTTTCGCTTCTGACCGCGGCAGGCACCGCCTCGGCGGCGCCGGCAGCCCCGGCACTCGAGCCGACGACGCAGCATTTTCTGGATGCGCTGACGGCCAAAGGCGGTCCGAAGATCTATCAGCTGACGCCGGATCAGGCGCGGAATGTCCTGGCAGGCGCGCAATCGGGCGATGTCGCCAAGCAGCCGGCAAATATCGTCGACCGCACGATCCCCGGTGGCCCGACGGGATCGGTCCGCCTCCGCATCGTTCGCCCGCAGGACAGCGAGAATGCCGTGCTGCCGGCGGTGATGTATTTCCATGGTGGCGGTTGGATACTGGGCGACAAGAACACCCATGATCGTCTGGTGCGCGAGATTGCCAATGGTGCCGGCGCGGCGGTGGTCTTCGTCGATTACGACCGTTCGCCGGAAGCGAAGTTCCCGGTACCGATCGAACAGGCTTATGCGGCGACCAAATATGTTGCCGAGCATGGCGACGAGTTCAAGATCGATCCGAGCCGCCTGGCGGTCGCTGGCGACAGTGTCGGCGGCAATATGACGGCCGCCGTTACCTTGCTGGCCAAGGAGCGCCACGGGCCGAAGATCGTCTTCCAGGTTCTCTTCTACCCGGTGACCGATGCGAATTTCGACGACGGCTCCTATAAGACATTCGCCAACGGTCCGTGGCTGACCCGCGAGGCAATGAAGTGGTTCTGGAACGCCTATCTGCCCGACAAGGCGAAGCGCCGCGATCCTCTTGCTTCGCCGCTGCAGGCCTCGATCGAACAGCTGCGTGGTCTGCCGCCAGCCTTGCTGATCACCGATGAAAACGACGTGTTGCGGGACGAAGGCGAAGCCTATGGCCGCAAGCTTGCCGCGGCCGGCAATGTCGTGACGTCGGTGCGCTATAACGGCACGATCCATGACTTCGCCATGCTGAATGCAATTGCCGGGACGCCGGCAACGCGCGGTGCCATCGCGCAAGCCAATGCCGCGTTGAAACAGGCACTGGCGAAGTAAACCGCGGAAGAAGTGAACGGCCGGTCCGGATCTTCGGGCCGGCCTTATCATGCCGACAAAATGTCGCAGTTTCCGATGATCTGAATCAAACGCTGCGGCCTGTGTCTTTGTTCTGATCCCTTCGCAATCCCAGATGACCGACTGCCGATTCCCGGCGGCCGCTATCTGGTTAACAAGGGATGAAGATCATGAGAATACCGAGCTGCGGCGTGGGGGCCGTTGTTCTGTCTATATTGTTTGCGTCCGTGCTGCCGGCGATGGCCGATAATCAAGAAGTAAAGCCAGTTGTGGCACCGGCGCCGAAAGAAGAACCGGAATACGGCAAGAAGGCGGGCGATATCATGATCCGCTTACGTGGCTTAATGATCATGCCGCGCGACCACGCGGATATCGACCCGATCGGCGGCAATACCCATATTTCGAACGCCTATGTGCCGGAAGTCGATATCTCTTATTTTATCACCGACTATATTGCGATCGAACTGATCGCCGCGACCAGCAAGCATGATGTCTCGGCGCATGGAACAGCCGCCGGCAATGTGGATCTCGGCAGCGTCTGGCTTTTGCCGCCGACATTGACCTTGCAATATCATCCATTGCCGAAATCGCGCATCAGCCCCTATATCGGCGGCGGCATCAACTACACCATCTTCTATAACGTCGACAATCCAAATCACGGTCCCGTACAGGATGTCGATTACAAGAATTCACTGGGCTATGCGGTGCAGGCCGGTGTCGATATCCGTGTGGTCGATAATTGGTACTTCAACGCCGATGTGAAGCATCTCTGGCTGAACAACAAGGTGAGCATCAATAACGGCGCCATCAAAGCCAAGGTCGATGTCGATCCCTGGATCTTCGGCGTCGGCCTTGGCTACAAGTTCTAACGACTGCACACCGACGAAAGACTGCACTTAGTCCAATTCCTTGCGCATCAGAAAGACATGCACGTTGCCTTGCTGGACGGGCCGCAGAGTCGTGTAGCCGCGGTGAAGATAGAAGCTTTCTGCCGTGATGGAGGCGGCCACCGACAGGCTGAAAAAGCCTTTGGCCGCCGCCAATCCTTCGATTTCTTCCAACAGGGCCGATCCGATGCCCTCGCCATGATAAGCGGGATCGACAAAGAAGCTGCGCAAGGCGCCCCTCTCGAAGCTCACCGTGCCGATGATGGTGCCGGACGATAGGCCATCGGCCGATGCGCTATTGGCGGGCGTTGCCACGAGTACCTGACGTTCGGCAACCGCATGGGCGACGTGATGGGGCGAAAAGCTGGCGGCGATGCGCTCGATGATCAGGGGGGTGTAATCGCGCGCATTGGTTTCACGCAGGGCCCTGATGATGACGCGGCTGATCGCAGGAGCGTCCTCAATATTGGCAATCCTGATATGGATATCCGTCCGCAGCATCATCCGGTCTCGCTTGCCAAGCTATCTTACACCAAGACGGCCCGGCAAAATAGCAAGCCCTGGCGCCGCTTCCGGCACTTGACGGGCGGTACCGGCGCCATTATTAATCGCCCTCGCATCAAGAGTTGGGCTGACGCCCAACGCCAACCTGCGTACCCGCGCAAGGTGGCGCCCCGAGAGATCGGGGGATGTGGCCGGACCGGCAACCAAACGGGACCACGCCGCTGCGTCAGCCCTCCTGTGTTTAGGAGGGAGCATCATGCCAGATACCATCGAATCAGATATCATCGAGACAGATGTTGCTGAGACTGAGCCCGACCTTTCCCTGGTGATCGGGCCTGACGATGACGCAACGTTCATCATGTCTTGTCGTCATCGCAACCGGCATGGCTGGGCGGAGCAGGGCCTGATCTATGCCGTCGTGCATCGCCGCTTCGGGATCTGGACACATGTCTATCGCGTGGTACGGGACCGGACCCCGACCGGCCTGACGGTCTATCTGGAAAAAGCGATCGAGGGAGACTGCGTCGGTCTGGCGCGCGATTGGGTGCTGGATCGGTTCGGCGACCGATCCTAATGGGCGTGCGCCGGCAAGACGGCCTGCCGGTGACGCTTGGCGAAGCTGAGAAAATAGACGGCGGTGCTCAAGGCAGTGATCCAGAAGCTTGCCGGCCAATCGGTGTAATAGGCGAGGACGATGCCGAGCCAGGCTTCACCCAGCGCCAGCAGGGCGGCAAGCACGACGCCAAGGCCGAGCCGGCTGGTCAGGCGTTGCGCGGCCGCGGCGGGTCCGACCATCAGCGAGAAGACCAGCAGCACGCCGACGACCACCGTACAGGATGAAACGGTCAGCGCGACGATGGCCAGGAACAGAATCGAGAGCAGGCGCAGGGGGACACCTTTCGCCTCGGCCAGCTCCGGCTGCAGGCTGGCGAAGAGCAGCGGCCGCGCGATGATCGCCAAAGCGGCGAGGGCGACGATGCCGAGACCCGCCAGGACCGCCAGCGTCGCGGGGCTGACACCGAATACATTGCCGAACAGCAAGGCGGTTGCCTGGGTCGCATAAGCGGTGAAGAAATGCAGGAAGAGCAGGCCGAGACCGAGCGACAGCGACAGGATGATGCCGATTGCAACATCCCGGCCGGCGAGACGGTCGCCCAGCGCGCCCATGCCCATGCCGGCGATCAGGGTAAAGACGACTAATCCGGCGAGCGGCGAAGCGCTGACCAGAATGGCGCCGGTCGCACCTGCGAAGCCGACATGCGACAAAGCGTGCCCGGCAAAGGTCTGACCCCGCAGGACCAAAAAGAAACCGACGATGCCGGCGACGATGGCGACGATGCCGGCGGCGGCGAAGGCATTGCGCATGAAATCGTAATCAAGCATGGGAATGACCGTCATGTGCGTGATCATGGGCGTGGTCGTCGTCATGACGATGGGCATCATGCTCCACGTCATGTTCACCCGACATGACGAAAATCCGGCCATTGACGCGGACGACATCGATGGCCGAGCCATAGAGGCGGGAAAGGACCGGGCCGGTAATCACCTGGTCGACGGTGCCCAAAGCCGCCTGGCCGCTGCCGAGATAGAGCACGCGATCGAGTGCATTTAAGAGCGGATTCAGTTCATGGGCACTGAAGAGAACGGCGATGCCGAGCCGCCGTTGCACGCGTCGCACCAATTCCACCACCACGCGCTGGTGATGCGGATCGAGGCTGATCAGCGGTTCATCGAGCAGCAACAGCTTCGGCTGACCGAGCAGCGCCTGGGCCAACAGCAAACGCTGACGCTCGCCGCCGGAAAGATCGCTCAAAGGACGTTCCGCCAGATGCCCGGCTTCGACCAGATCGATCGCCTCCTTGACGGCCCGCCGGCTGCCGGCATTCAAGATCGGCAGACCCCAACGATGACCATCCGCGCCGCTGGCGACAAAGTCCCAGCCACGCAGGGAGAGGTTTCCGGCCATGCTGCGGCTCTGCGGCATATAGCCGATCAGGGGATTGCCCCGTGTCGCCGGCTCGCCGAGCACCCTGATGCTGCCGCTGCCCGGGACAATCAGCCCGAGCAGGGCACGCATCAATGTGGTCTTGCCGGCACCGTTCGGGCCGAGGACACCGATGAATTCGCCGTTCTCGACGGCAAAACTGACATCGGCGAGAATCGTGCGGCCGCCCATGGCGATGGTTGCATGATTGATGTCAATCGCTGGGATCCCCGCAGCTGATGCTCCACCCGCTGATTCCCCTGAGCCGGCCGTTCTCGTCACGATTCCTGTCTCTGTTATTATTTCCTGGCGCTGGCCAAGGCTTTTTCCAATTCCGTCAACTGGTCGAGCATCCATTGCTGATAGGTCTTACCTGCCGGCTCGGTCTCGCTGACGCCCACCACAGGCACCTTGGAGGTTTTGGCGAGATTGAGCAACCGAGTCGTCAGATCGTCGACGGTCTGGTTGTTATAGAACAGGACCTTGACGCGGTGATGCTTGAGATCGTCCTGGAAGGCGGCGACATCCGAGGCGCTGGGTTCGGTATCGTTCATGATGGCCAGCTGGAAGCGGTCATTGCGGACCTTCAGGCCGATTGCCTGCGCCATATAGCCGAAGACCGGTTCGGTGGCGGTGACCGGTTGGCCGGCATATTTGCTATGCAGCTCCGTCACCTTCGCCAGGATCGGCTGCAGCGATGCCAGGAAATCCTGCTGGCGCTTCTTATAGTCGGCTTCATGTGCCGGATCCGCCTGAACCAGCGCCGCGGTGAGAGCCTGGGCCACGGCGGGCATGGTCGCCGGATTGTACCAAAGATGCGGATTGTCGCCGCTCTTCGCCTGGACCAGATCTGCGACCACGATGGTCTTGCGGTCCTGGCCCGAGGCGGCGGACAGCAATTTGGCTACCCAGGGGTCGTAATCGACGCCGTTATAGATCACCAGTTTCGCGTCGGCCAAGGCGCGGGCGGTGGAGGGGCTGGCTTCGAAAAGATGCGGGTCCTGGTCCGGGTTGCTGAGGATGCTGGTCACATTGACTGCCGAGCCACCCAGCTGGGTCGCCACGTCGCCATAAAAGTTTTCCGCGGCGACGATATTGAGCGGGTCGGCCGCGGCGGCTTGAAGCTGGGAAACCAGGAGGGCCGGGACAGCCGTCAGCAGAGCAACGGTCATGGCCATCAAAGCACGAGGTGTCGATTGCACGGGATGCCTCACAAGTTGAAGAACGGGTACAGGCTGAGATTGCGGGAACGGTATATTATATCATTTCATAAGTTGTCCATGCGGATGTTTAGCGGCGCGCGCCAGCGATGCAGGTTTTTGACTCAGGGGATCGAGGCGTCTTCTGAATATATTCCCAGGCCAAGGCCGTCGGCATTGATCACCATCAATGCTCGCCTCCGCTGATTGCGGCATGTTGTATATTGGCTGAAATCGGCACGGAGACGCTCAATCAAAATATCTGCCATCAAATGGCCGTGACCGTAGTCGACAATCCCTGGTTGACGTTCCTTTTGATACCCATTTGATTGTTCGTTGTATGGTTGTAAATCCCTAAAAAAAGTGAGGTAAAAATGCCTTGGAAAACCTGCTCTTTGATTGCGGCCATGACGGCTGCGGCGATCGTCGCCAGCGCTCCCGCCTGGGCGCAAAGCCAACCGGCCGGTGGCTATGTGCCGGGGGTGATCCTGTTGGCGGCCTGTGACCCGGGCGACAAGATCGATGGTACGACGGCCGATGAGGCCAGGAAGAAGATCGAGGCGGCCGGTTACAAGCAGGTGCGCGATTTGACGAAGGGATGCGACAATTTCTGGCACGCGACGGCGATCAACAAGGATGGCACCGCGGGCAATGTCCTCGTGACGCCGGAAGGCGAAGTCAAACTGGACGGCAACTGAGCAGCCGGCCAGTCCTTCGGCACTATATAAATTTCCAACTGATATTTTTTCACGTGACGCAGGCTCGCTCCCGCCAGTGGGCCTGCGCCATCACGCCACGCTTTGTGGCCGCCGGCCGACTCCTCCCTAACTCGCCACAGCTCCGACGACGCATCGTCACATCATCAGCCATCCCGGTTAGCACGATGAAAGGAAAGCGGTGCAGAAAGGGGACACCTTTAGGCAAGACGGCGGCGGCGTGGCCATGAATACAGAAATGACGTGTAAACTTGTCAGACGTTCCCTGAAAAGCTGCGATGAAATTTCTCGGCCGTGCGGGCCGTGCCATAATCTCGCCCAGTTTTAACGAAATAACAGTAATGTGAAGGGAAGATTTTCCCTTCCATCGACAGGCCTTCAGGGCCTTGGGGGCAGGCTTAGGGGGCAATTCCAGATGAGACTTGGCAGGGCGGGCAAGCAAATAGCGCGGCGGCGATCTCGTGCGGCCGGCTGGTCCGGTGCAGTCGAGACGATCCTGATCGCAGCCGGCCTGACCGCGATCGGTGTTGCGACCTTGGGACGCGCGGCGATGGCGGTGCCGCCGGCTGTTGATCCTGACGGATCGGTCAAGCTCTTCGTCAATGTCATGGGCAGTGGCCTCGCCGACAAACTGTCTTCCTCAGATACATCCGGCCCTGCCGCTCCGGCCAACAACGATCCGACCCGACAAGTGGATCTGGGCGGCGTGCCGCTGACGGTCGTCGCGAAGGATTCGACCAGCCAGGGCGTCGTTGCCGGGGCCAATGGACAATATGTCATCGTCCTGTCCGACCGGCTGTCGCTGGTCAATAGCGGTTCATTCAGCAGGACCCAGTATCTCAGCGGCACCACCCTGGGCGCGACCGCTGCCGATGGCGGCCCCGAACTGCTCTACAAGAGCGATGGCCTCACCATGGGGGTGCGTCCCGATCTCGGACTTGCCCTCGACAACATGGCCCTGGACCAGGTTACCTACGGCGTTAACAGCCACGTCTCGAAAGATCTCTTTGCCGGCCTCAATGCCACGGCAGCGACGGGCTATGCGCTGCAGAACGCGCCGACGGGCGATAGCCGCATTACCTCCGGCAGTGCCGGGCTCTCTTATCTTTTCCCGGCCGATGTGAAGATGGATGTGAACTATCTCTTCCAGCATACCGATGCGACCGGTGCGGCCACGGGTGGCGAAAAGCAGGGGCCGGCGATCAGTGCCACAGTGCCGGTGGGAGCGGATGTCAATCTCGGTGCACGCTACTGCTATACCCGCACCAATGATGATACCAGCATCGATCATACCGGCGGCGAAGCCCATACGGTCGGCGTGACGGCGGATTGGGATATCGGCGCCGCGATCGATGCCGATGTCAAATTGCGGGCCAGCTACGACTTCACCCGCGACACGGCGGCAAGTGCCGGGCAAAAGCCGACGCAGCAGGCCGGCACGGTCGGCATGGCGATGAAATTCTAAGGCTGCTTTCCGGCAATTGTTCTCCGGCCATCCATAAGCAATCAACGACCGCTCATCCTGCCTGCGCTCCGGCTGGAGGTCAGCTTGCTGAACCAACTCGCCATTGACCGCACGATGTTTCTCGCGATAAATCGACGCCGATGGTTCCCCGACGGCTGAAGCCAGGGGATTAATAGGGAACACGGTGCGGACGACCCAAAAGGGGCCTAAACCGTGGCTGCCCCCGCAACTGTA
>LNAP01001108.1_pt1 | contig 41008 bp, 37 predicted proteins | sample 602601 | NCBI WGS metagenome assembly LNAP01 (sample SAMN02440304, study PRJNA202911) | soil metagenome | biome: Subtropical and temperate rainforests or woodlands; isolation source: soil samples (1 kg each in a 20% v/v slurry with milli Q water) were... ...
CTGGATAGAGTACTCGGCTACGAACCGAGCGGTCACAGGTTCGAATCCTGTCGAGTGCACCAAACACCAAAAAGCCCGCGTTTAACGCGGGCTTTTTGCTGTCTACGATTTGCCTTTCACGCACCCTTTCTCATCGAACACGATCTCTGCGCTGCGACCTTTTTTCGCTTTGTAGGTATATCGCGTGCTCGAATTCCTGATCTTGACCGAGTCGGGTCTGCCCAGGGCGCTTTCCACGTCCTGCTGGCTCATGCCACTGACGACTCGCCGGTTCATGATCGCTTCGCGGCGTTGCCTGGCATTGAGCAGGTTGCCACAGCGGTCTTCGAGCTGGCCGACAACAGTCGGTTCCTTGCGGTTGGCTTTGTTGTCGAATGTTTGCCGAAACTCTGCTTCGGGCAGCATGGCCTCTGTCATTGGCTCGGCCCTGCCCGGGCTGGTCGGATGGATCTGCTGAAGTGACAGGGTTTCTTCCGGTCGGCAACTCAGGGTGGTAAAGGTCACGTGCCCGGCGGTATTTTCGCAGCGATGCACGCTTTGCCCGGCAGCCCCCAAAGGCAGGCAGGGCAGGGCAGCGAGTAAAAACAGGTAGCGACTGACGAGCATCCTGACGTCCTCCTTGACGGTGAAGAAAAGAAGGTTAGCCGCTACATTTTTACCGGGGCGTGTGTTTTCTTTTCAGGATAAGTCGTCGTAGGCATAGAGGTTCAATCTGCGTTCAGGTATGTCTCGCAAGCGCTTGTTCTTGCCATGATTTTTTAACGTTTTAAAGCGTCAAGCGGTGTATGATTGCGCCCGTCAGCCCCGCCGGGGCTTGTGGAATATCCCATGGACTTACCCAGTAGTTACTCAATATCTCGTTTTACCAATCATGAACTGACTGATTGATCCTTCCGGCGTGCTCCACTGCTGGGAGTGGAGTTCGCCTATGACCGAAATAGAAGTAAAGAAAACGCAGGAAAGCCTTCAGGATCGCCTTGCTCAAGTCGTTGAGCTGCTGCATCGCCAGCGGGTGGTCGAAGACCTGACGCATCGCCAGGAAGGCCCGCATCACGACCTGGTCGAGAACCTGGTCCACCGGCAGAATCTCGTCGAGCTGCAACGCAAGCTCGATGACCTGCACTCCGCCGACGTCGCCTACATCCTTGAAGCCTTGCCGCTGGAAGAGCGTCTGACGGTCTGGCAGTTGGTCCAGGCGGATCGTGACGGTGACATCCTGCTTGAAGTGTCCGACTCGGTTCGTGAAACCCTGATCGCTGACATGGATGATCACGAACTGCTGGCGGCGGCCAAGGAAATGGACGCCGACGAACTCGCCGACCTTGCGCCCGAACTGCCACGGGACGTTATCCACGAACTGATGGAAACCCTCGATGGCCAACAGCGCGAGCGCGTGCGTTCGGCGTTGTCCTATGACGAGGAGCAGGTCGGTGCGCTCATGGACTTCGAGATGGTGACCATCCGTGAGGATGTCAGTCTTGAAGTGGTATTGCGTTATCTGCGCCGTCTCAAGGAGTTGCCGGGGCATACCGACAAGCTCTTTGTGGTGGACTACGACGGTGTGCTTAAGGGCGTGCTGCCTATCAAGCGATTGCTCGTCAATGATCCGGAAAAGCAGGTAGCCGAGGTCATGGCCAGTGATCCGGTGAGTTTTCATCCGGACGAAGATGCCTACGATGCGGCCCAGGCGTTCGAACGTTACGATTTGATTTCTGCGCCCGTTGTCGACAAGAACGGCAAGTTGATCGGCCGTCTGACCATCGACGAAATGGTCGACCTGATTCGTGAGGAGAGCGAAAGCGAAGTCCTCAACATGGCCGGTCTGCGCGAAGAGGAAGACATCTTCGCCTCGGTCTGGAAGTCCCTGCGTAACCGTTGGGCCTGGCTGGCGGTCAATTTGATCACGGCTTTCATCGCGTCCCGGGTGATCGGCTTGTTCGAAGGCTCCATCGAAAAACTGGTGGCCCTTGCGGCGCTGATGCCTATCGTTGCAGGGATTGGCGGTAACTCCGGCAACCAGACCATTACCATGATCGTCCGCGCCATGGCGCTGGACCAGGTTAGTACCGGCAATACATCGCGATTGATGCGCAAGGAACTGGCCGTGGGCTTGATCAACGGTCTGGTTTGGGGTGGGGTGATCGGCGTGGTGGCGTACCTGCTATACGGCAGTTGGTCGCTGGGAGTGGTGATGACCGCCGCCATGACGCTCAACTTGTTGTTGGCGGCCTTGATGGGGGTATTGATTCCCATGACCCTGGCTCGAATGGGGCGTGACCCCGCCATGGGGGCCAGTGTGATGATTACCGCCATGACCGACAGCGGCGGATTTTTCATCTTCCTGGGGTTGGCGACGATTTTCCTGCTCTGATTCGCGCCTCAAGAAAGCCCGCCAATTTGGCGGGCTTTTTCGTGGGCGCCGGAAATCTCAGTCACCAAATGCCAGGCAAAAAAAAGCCAGCACAAGGCTGGCTTCAATATCTTGGATGCTATCAGGACGCGTCTGCGGTCATTTCTACGTCATGAGCAATCAGCGAAACGAGAGCGTTTTGCTGGCGATGAGAGAGTTGTCGGAATCGTTGAAGCAGCTCGCGTTCATGCAGTGACAGCTCTGGGCTGTCCAGTCGCATGCTGAGCTCTTCACCCAACGCACCTTCCTGAATAAGGCTTTGCTCAAGGCGCGCGATGATTTCGGAGTTCATGCTGCGGTGATGATTGCGAGCCACCTCGGCAATGCGTTCCCGCATTCCGTCTGGCAGACGTACGACGAACTTGAATAAATTGCCTGTTTCATTGGGCGCATATATTTAACCGGTTAGTTCAGGGGAGCGGTTCTCGGGATTGGCCGCAGGATGTCGATAGGACAAGCCCCTTAGCCAAATGTTCAACCTGAATTGTTAAGAGGCCCGCATCATGCCTCAAAATTGCCAGATCATTGGCGCCAATTCTGTGACAAATATTGATCCGCGTAAAGGCGTTATGCCAGTACCCTTCGTCAAAAATGCGGACTGGTTGGAAAAATTTCCAGGTCCGCATCTTGTGACCACGGCATCGTGTCGATGTGCCATACCGTCTGGCGGATAACCGTGACGTAGGCGCCGGCGCGGTGCTGTCCTTGTATTGTATAGGATAGTGGCGATTTGCCGATTTACTAGAATGAGCAGGGTGGGCCAGATGAGCGGCGGTCCGGTCCAGGCTCTTCGATGGGAGACTTGGCGAACGGTACATTTGCCTACACTTAAAAAGCCATGGACGACATGACAAACGCCAGGCTGACCGTTAACATGCACGCCGTCCAACGCACCGCGTTTCTCGTGGTCGACTTGTGTCTCAGTAGCTCAATTGGATAGAGCATCCCCCTCCTAAGGGGAAGGTTGGCAGTTCGAACCTGCCCTGGGACACCATATAATTCAAGGCTTTTGGAGTTCCTTTGAGCTTCCGTCGCCAACTCCTACCAGCAGCCTACCAGCTTCAGGATCAAGGTATTGTGCCGCCGGGTGGCGCGCCTGAAAGCGATACACCCGACGAATTTGCTTATTTCACCTTCCAAACGGGCGCTCCGGCCTCGCCTGCTATCTTGCTGGTTATTGCCTCCATCCGCTTGATTGCGAACAGGAGCCGGGTATCTGCCGGCCCTTCATGCATTACCACGGCCGAAACCCGGGCCTGGATCTCTGATAGCTCCGCTAAGCGTTCCTTGAAATCCTCGCCGGTACCCGTCAGTAGCTGGCCGGCTAGGTGCTGGCTCACCACCCGCATCAGATCCGCAGCCAGCGCCACTCGCTGATCTTCGGTCATACCCTCCTCCACAGGAGTCCGCCTTGTTGGGTCTCTTCTTGAATCACCTGGCGCATCCCGGCCCGCACAGCCTCGGTAATCGTTGCTCCTGTCCGTTCGGCATCTTGCTTGCTGGTGCCTGGTTGAGCCTCCACCGTGATATGGATAGGTATCGAAACGGACGGAACCCCACCGGAGCCGCTCCCAACGCGGTCTACCACATCCTGTTGCTTGTCCAGAAATCTTGTAAGGTCCTTGTTTTGCTCGGGCGTTACGACCCGCTCACCACCATCGAGGAGCCACGTCCCCTCCCTGGGGATACTGCTCATGCCGTCATGAGCCATCCCCGCAAGTGCTGCGCTTGATACGGCGCCCACCATTGGAATGGTTGCCGCCTGGGCTGCCAGAGCTGCCCCTGGAGCGAGCGCAGGCCCAACGATAGGAATAGCAGCGGTAGATGCATAAGCTGCGAGAGCAGCCTGAGCGGATGTCGCCTGGGCATTCGCGACCATAGCCAGGCCCGCGGTGCTTTGAGTGGTCTTCCCTACAAGCAACTGCACGGCCTGATAAACCAGCCACTGCGCCGCCATATCAGAAAGTGCGTTAACCATCGATTTCCCAAAGCCGGCAACCATGTCGCCCAGGGCATCGCTTGCGTCCTCTGCTCCCGTTGCGACGTCGGAAAAGAAGGTTGAGAGGTTGCCGCTTGCGCTGTCCAACATGGTCGACGTCATGTCCGCTGCGATCTGCGAGTAGTCCTGGGCTGAATCGGCGAAATTGGCCCAGGCATCGTTGACACCGTCGAGCCAGTTCGTTTGAGCTTCGTCAAGCTGGTTGTAGTAGTCCTGTTGAAGCACCATCCGTTCGGCCAAAGACTCCTCAAGCAGCGCCGTTTCTTTACCATAAATATCCTGACTGATTTTTCCTGAGTTGCGCTGCTCGAACAGGTCGGCTACCTGTTTATCGTATTCCTGCTGGATCTGCAGGTCTGCTTTGAGGCGCTCTTTGAGCTTGTCGCCCGAGCCAGCGCCAGCCAACTCAATCTCAAATCCTTGCTTGATGGTTTGATTGGCGCCTTTCAGGTTCGCCCCAAAATCGGAAAGCTTCGACGCGTCCTCGTTGGCAATCTTGAGCCTCTCAAGCGAATCAAGCTCTGCCGCCAAGCCCTCCAGCCGCTTTTGCTGTTCTGCGTTGATCCCGACGAGTTTGCCGGACGCGACCTCGAAACGAAGCTTGTCTACTTCCGTTGCGTTCTTCTGTGCGTCGGTACTTGTGTTGATCAGGGCGATCTGGCGCCTATAGCCGGCTTCAGCATCTCCGAAAAGGTCGGTAAGCTTTTTCGCGCTGGCAACCTGGTCTGGAGGGATTAGGTGCAGAGTGCCCTTGTTCGAGTTTCGGAGCTTATCCAGCAGGTCCGCCAGATCCCTCACCTGATTCGTAGCGCCCGGGTCCGCGGGCTTGTCGAGCGACTCGAGCAGCGCAGCGTAGCCCTGTGCCGTTTCGTCCATCTTGACGCCAGCAGAACTAAGCGTTTCTTTGATGTTGTCAAAGTTTTGGAACGTCCGATACATCCTGGCCGGCGGCACCCATTTTTCCCAGTATGAACCGTCTTTCATGGACGCATCATCAAGATCGGACAGCGTTTTGAGCCCCTGACCTAGCAGGTGGATCCCCGCCACCGACCCTAGTGCAAATTTAGCTAAAACTTTGAAGCTGCCAGCCAAGTCATCGGCGACCTGTTTGCCAAGTAGCCCGCTGGCTGACGTGGTATCGAGCTGATTGGCGAAGGTTGCCAGCGTTGGTAATAGAGCCGAGCTGATTTGGTTTTTGAGCCCTGCCGCTGACTGCTCAACGAGCCATGTGGCCGCACTCATCTCCTTGGTGGCTTTGATCGTTTTGTCATCCAGGATAGCGCCTGCTGCCTCGGCGGCGGCGCCAAAAGCCTTGAACCCTTCCGCGTTATTTTTGAGTAGCGGGAGCAAGAGTGTCGCGTCGTCGGCGATGGACTCAAGGTAGAACGTCATATCAGCCTGGCCGGCTCCAGCCTTCTCGAGGCTGGACACAAATAGACCCAGTGCCTCGGGGCCCGATAGCTTCCGGAACTGGTCCGCCGTTACGCCGGCGAGGGGAGCAATATTGGTGAAAAAATCTTTGAGTTCGCCGCCGCCCGTATTGAGAAAATCACCAACCTTGTCGTTCACATCCTTGAAGATGTCAGCGAGTTTTTCTTGGCTGACGCCAACAGCACCGGCCCCTGCCGATAGCTTCTGAAACTCCGTTGTGCTGGTGTTGGAAATTGCGGCAAAGCGCGATATCTCTTCGCCCGCTCTAATGGTGCTAGCTGCCATAGCGGCTAGGGCGCCCACAGACGCGGCGGCGGCCGCTCCGATGGCTACTCCGACCGCTTTCGCGTGTTTTTCGGAGTCCTCTGACCATTTCTTTGTTTTCCTGCCGGCCTGGTCTAGCGGGCCAGTAAAGCCACCGATTTTGGCTATCAGGTCAAGGGTTAAGCTTCCAAGTGATCGAGTGGGCATTTAAGAGCCCTCCATGGATTTTGATTTTGGCGATCTTTAGCGCCTACAAAAAAGGCCCGCTCTGACTTACTCAGAGGGGCCCTTTTCCAGATCCTGCCGGAGTTGCTCAGCCGCCTGAGGCGGGTGAGATGCCTACCGATCGCACGGCGCCGGTAGAGAATACCGCCAGGCCTGCGCGCAGCTCCGCCAGCAGCGTGACCATGTTACTGGTGAAGTTGTTGCCGTCTTCACGACTAAGCATCAGCGTCGGCTGCTCACGATCCAGCATTGCTACTTGGGAGGTGTCCAGGAGGAGCACGGTTCCGGCCGGCATCGAGCCGGAAGTGATCAACGGCACGCCCCAGAGAACGGGCGGTGCTGGATCGCGGGGAGAGCCGAGCACGTACTGGCCATCGGCATCGCGCTCGCTGGAGATATTGAACCAATCGTTCGGGTTCATGATGATCAGGCGGGCTTGCCAGCCGCTGGTCTTCATGGCGGTGACCGCCTGGCCGATTGCGTCGACAGGAAGAAGGGTTCCAACGACAACGTGCGGTACCGCGTAGCCGAGCAAGCCTTTGATCTTGCCTTTTCCGCCCGGGCCGGCGATCAAACGCGCTTCCAGCTTTTCCAGCAAGCCATAGTCCAGCAGGTTGCCAATCTGCTGGCCCAGGGCAGGAGTATCGTCCAGCACCTGCTTGGATGCTCTCGTCCAGTGGGCAACAGTGGCAATGTTCGCGGTTTCCAACTCGGCATCGATGTTGCTCTCTGCCTTCTGCTGGCCTTCTTCCTCCTGCTCCGTGGCGTTGTTCACGTAGTCCTTGAGCTGCATATACTCAAAGGTACTGGAAGTTGCGGGCAGGGAAGGCAGGTAATCCAGCAGGGAGAGATCCCGGCGAGGATCGTTGTGCAAGCCTGGCTGGCGTTGGGCGGTGGCGGAATAGCCAGTGGAACCGGTGACGCCCTGGCCAGCGTTAGTCAGCGCCTTGATGCTGACACTGTCGACGGTGACGCGGCCGGTGGTTGGGCCACCGGACTTCATTGTGGCGAACTGGCCAGACTTCGTGAACTCCTCGGCCATCTTACCGACCGCGTCAGCGCCACCGGCTGGCGCGGCGTTGCCACGGCGCTGGCCTTTCTGCTCCAGGTCCTGCAGGCGATCTTTGAGGGCGGTGATTTCTTTTACGGCGCTCTCGCTGAAGTTCTTGATTTCAACGTCGCGGGATTGGAGCTCTTTGAGGATCAAGTCCTCGAGTTGATCGCCACCGCTTTTGGTTTGCAGCTCGCGGCGGGAATTATTGCTCATAGCGTTAATCATGATGATGACCTTTTTTCCGAAATGGGGGACGCGCCTTGTCAACGCTGGGTGCGTGACTCTTGCGCTGTTGCTTGCTTTCGCGTCCCGCCGGACTCGCTCCGGAACTGGCCTCATCTGTCACCGCGCAGCCTCGCGCCGACGGTGATTTCAAAGTTGTCGCGCCGGAGGACCAAGGCCCAACCGACACCCCAATTCTACTGGCCCATTCACTTAACGCAAGCCATATGCGAGCCCGCAGCGGCAAAAGCCTACGAACAACATGGTCCGGCACCAGACCGGTGAACTGAACGGCAAGCGACCTAGGAACACCCACTGAGCGAAGGTGCCGCTCAAGTGCTCGCAGCCTGGGAATGTCTCGTTTCATGGCAACTCCTGATTTTTTAATTTCGCGGTCGTGAAAGAAAGGCTGAGGGCGCGGTCTAGAAGCCAAAGGCTCCAGACTTTTGACCCACCCCCACCCTGGCAGCGTGAATCGCGCTCATTTGGCGTTCTCAACTGTTTTTCACGACGTTTTTTGTTTTCGCAACGCTGGCGGAGGGCAACTCCATCTCGCGGGCGATCTGTTCGGCGGCCACTCCCCTATCCAGGGCGCGCTGTGCCTCTCGAACCATGGCGCGAACTGCTTGATCCTCCAGCCTGGCTGCCATGATCGAAGCCTTCCGGGCAATCATGGCGGCTAGCTCGACGGGGAAGGGCGCGTGCTTCGGTCTGGTGTAGTCGTCTTTCATCGGTTTCAAACCTCCACTTTCATTGTTTTCGGAGTAGTGCCGCAGGCCTTGTGCGGCGTGGCCTGTAGCGAGTTATGCGAATCTTCAAATCAGGCGCCTGTCAGGTTGTGGACTGGCTTTTTGCGTATCCCGTCTAACGAAACCGGCGGTCTAACTCCTCCGCTACGGTTGTATCCTGAATCCCTGTCCGGGCTGCCTGGGCTGGGCCTTCCAGCGTGTTACGTGATTCCCCAGATGTAACGCCCGTGTAGCACCGGCCTGGCTCAAACCTGAGCCATCTACCTGGTGTCCGCATCCTCGCGGTTGGTTGATTCGCCACCGGCCTGCAAAGCGTGCACCCCGTGGCCTGCGCTGGGTTTTGGCCTGCACGCCGATCAACAGCGGGTCAATGACGCAATGGCGCAAATCTGCGCCATCAACGAATCCCTCAACTTGAGGAAAACCCTCCACCGAGATGTGAGCAGATGTGCTCACATTTGAGCGCATCTCTTTCACCAACCTGTCTGCTAACGCTCGGGTAACGGTGCCAGCGTTACTCGTTGCGCCTGGGCACGATCGCTCCCATGGGCAGCCGTTGAGATCCGTCCAACTCCGGTGGCATTGCACCACCACCATCTAGGCGCAGGACTTGCACCCCGTTGCGCGTAAAACGTGAAGCTTGGTTGGTAGATATCTAAAAGGGTGTGCACTTTCTGCACAGGTAAAAGCCCTTTTAAGGTGCAGTTTCTGCACACGTAAACCAAATCAAGTCCCAGTAAATTCAGGGGTGTCGCTCTCTACGTGTGCAGAAACTGCACCGCTACTTATGCACTTTCTGCACAGGATGATTTGCTAACAAAAAGTGTCGGAAGTGGTCGCGGCGGAGATCGTGTGGACCCAATATCTAGATCCTTGCCCGGGCATTCATCGACAGGGAGCCAGGCGAGAGCGAATAGCGCACATCTTGCCCCGTGCTTGGAAAACACACTGTTCCGGCTGATCAAGATCCAACCTGCTTCTTCCAGATCCTTAAGCGCCTTTTGCAGCGTGTGAGCGGAAGCAATCCCCCAATCCTTGGCCATGGTTCTGGTTGCCGAGAGGTCGCCATTGTTCGATCCCGAGTACTGCGCAAGCAGCTCCACCAAGACCATCCGAGCGGTGCAACTGAGCGCCCTGTATCCAGGCGACTGAATCATTGCCTTTGGCATCATCGCGAACGGTGGTGTCTTGACCCTGACCCCGTTTTTCTTTCTTGCCATTACGCAGCTCACAGGCAGGCCAAGGGGTGTCGTTTTCGCAAACGAGACCCCTTGGCGCAGTTCAAGTCAGGAGGGTTCGCTGGCCAGCACGTAAAGGCCGACTCGGTGCGGGCGCCTGCCCGGCTCCGTGGTCTTGTAGATCCATTCCGTTTTTATTGAGTAACCACGATTTCTCAGCCACCGCACGGTGCTCGGCGGGTGAACAATGTCCAATTCCTGTGTGGCCGTGATAGTCGATATGGGGCCCGCCCGAAGCGCACTGGCTAAGCGTTGTGCCTGTGCACCCGGCGTATGTGCGTCCGCTGGCTGATCGGTTGCTTGCCCTGTTACAGTCATTGCCGCAGGCGCGGCTGGGCACGTTTCGCGACTTGTCATGTTCAGGCCCTCACCTCGAGAGAAATGAGGCGGTCATTCATGCCCTCAACATCGCTCGCCAGCGAGCTCCGGTAATCGTCCGCCAAGTAATGAGCGACAGAAGCCAGGCGCTCAGCGTGGTTCTCATGGCCTTGTTTTATTGAGCTATTGATTGCCCATGCCAGAGAGCCAAACCAGGCCATATACCCGAGCGCCACCTCGAGTTGATCAACCGCCTCATTGGCCAGGTCTCCCGCGGGATTAATGGAGTGCTTCTTGTCACGGCATTTTGAATCTGTCACGATGCATTCCTCACGTTGGTGCTATCCAATGTTGTTTTTACGGAGCGGCGCGCCAACGCCGCTTTGTTTTCTTCTTCCTGCATTTGCTCTCTCTGCACAACAACTCTCAACCAATCACTCCGCTCAGCCAGCGCATCACTAATAATTCCCAGTCCCCGCATTAGCCCATCTGTTGCGAAGCTTCCCAGGAAAGGCTTACCGTCTTCGTCCTCACGCTCCACCAAGTCATCCACGACAAGTTTTGCAACTGTGGACATGTATATGCCCGCGTCCTCCATAAGCTTTGCTGTGTCGCTTGCTTTCAACCGATCAGCTACGTTCACCTTGCATTCCCCCGCGCCATTCGATTAATCCAGATTTCCAGTTCGCTAACCAAGATCATGCGACGCTTGCCAGCCTTGAAGGACTGAAGTTCGCCGGTGGCGATGGCCCTATAAATTCCGCTACGGCTGTGCGCCGTGATTCTGGCAGCCTCGACTGTCCCGACCACGAGAATGGGCGGCTTGGTCAGCTCTGTTCCTAACGGCTTTTCGTCAACTGCGTTTTGGTTCACATCTCTCTCCTCCTGGCCGATTTGTATAGCCAGATGTGGCCACCATAGCGAGCGCGATTTGTGGTGTCCACATTTTTCTTACACGTACCGACACGTGGCGAGACACATTGACAAATATTGACACTGTGGCATTCTCGGATCCCCTCCCAAGCAGAACCGAGAACATGATGGCAAAGGCCTCCCCGAACCGTGCAAAAGCAGAAACCCTGTCACTCCGGATATCTCCGCGCACAAAGTTTGGTCTTGAGGTAATAGCCAGAGTGCAGGAGCGTTCGCTTACTACGATCGTAGAAAGTGCATTGGGACAGTTTTTTGATACAACTGAAATCGATGCCGGGTACTTAGGTCTAACCAAATCAAAACAAGATATTCAAATTAGCGAAGGCATTTGTTTTTCTGAACTTGTATTTTTGGCCTATTCGATCGATGGGCCCACAAGGCTGATACGCACCGCCATAGTCGTGCCTATGGCCTTGAGCTCAAGGGATGAGGTGATTCTTCATTTGATAAAGGAGTCAGGTGCTTTTTCTGGGCCCGACAAACGACCTTTTCCATCAGTCGATCATATGAACTACTTGATCGATCAGATGTGCGAAAATTACTTTCAAAAAGGTGATGGAATCGATATTGATAAAGTTAGACGCAACTGGTCGATATTGAACGAAGCGGCTGATTACTCAATTGAAAATGGGGTCTTCCCGGATAAACTTTCGTGGATTTAATATTAAAGCAGATCAACAGCCGCAGCTTTAGTGCCCGGCGCTAGGTGAGCATAACGAAGGGTCATCTTGATGTCCGAGTGCCCCAGCAGATCGCGCACGGTGTTCAGTGGCACGCCAGCCATCACCAGGCGTGACGCGAAGTCGTGGCGCATATCGTGCCAGCGAAAGCCCTGGATCTCGGCCCGCTCGAGCAACTTGAGCCAGGCACTTTTCACGTCTTCCATACGCCCGCCACCCTGGCCGGCAAACACGTAACCCACACCGGCACCCTGTTTCTTCCATTCCTGCAGGGTGGTGAGGGCTTCCTTGTTGGTGGGGATGTGCCGCGTTTCACTGGTCTTGGCGGTGGCGCCCACCACGGTGATTGTCTTGGTGGTGAAGTTCACATCCGACCATTTGAGGTTGAACAGCTCCCCGCGACGAACGCCAGTGTTTAGCGCCAGCAGGATCATCGGCTTGAGATGGTCGGTGAACGTCACCGCCCGCAGATCCTCGAACGGCTGCCGGTCGCGCTCCTGGCGCCACTTGTTGGCGCTGTCCCTCTCGGTGCGCATCTGTTCCTGGCGGGCGTCCAAAGCGGCGCGCAGGCGCTTAGCCTCATCCGGCGACAGATACCGGACCTGCCCCCTGGAATCGACCTTGAGCTGCTTCAGCTTTTCAACTGGGTGTTCACTGACAAACCCCCATTCCACTGCGCGGCTGAGTACCCCGCTGATGGTCCCCATCTTGCGATTGGCGGTTGCTGGCTTGTTCCCACCGGTGAGCCAGGACGTGCGCACCAACTCGAGGTCACGCCCAGTTATCTCGGTGAGTCGGCGTGCCATGATCGAAGAAAAATTACTGTCCAGGGTGTGCAGCGTTTTGTCGTAGCCCTTGTGATGGGCCTTAAACCACGGCAAATAGGTGTCGTCGAGGAACTCGCGCAGGGTCGGGGTGTTCGCGTTGCGGCGGTTCTGGGTGACCGCCAGGGGCTCGCCGTGCTCGTGTGCATCCGCCAGATAGCGGGCGGCCTCTGTTCTGGCCTGGGCGAGCGTCAGGGTGCCAACGCGCCCCAGGGAACGCTCACGGTTGCGAGCCCAGGAAACCATGTAGGCCATATGGCCGCTCGGCTGAACCCGGATGAACAATCCAGGCTGATCAGTATCGAAGACGCGATAGTGCTTTTCCTGGGGGGCCAGGCTGTTGATGAGTTTCTGAGTGATCTTGGCTTTCATGTCCGTACCAGCAGGATACCAGCAGAAAGCAAAGTATCAGTGTGTCCCACGATACACAACCACACGTTTAAACCAAGCAATATAAGCCGTATGCCCGTATTCACGGGGCTTAATTTGACCCTCCTAAGGGGAAGGTTGGCAGTTCGAACCTGCCCTGGGACACCATCATTCTCCAGCCCCCCACTGGTTTGCCTCTCTTGCGCCAAATCCCCTTGGTCGGTACGGGCGTCGGTTCCCTCATCGCGAAAAAATCCACCCCGTACAGGTCCGACAAGACGCTTTATGTCGGTGGTTTCTAATGCGTCCTGTGAGACACGTCTCTTTTTTGAGCAGAAAGTTTCCCCTCCTTTGAACCGAAGGCGATATGCCGGGTCTGGTTGTGCGCGTAGTTTTGCGCATTAGTAGCGTGAGTATTTTCGGAGTCAGCCTGGACTTTCCGGCGTTCCCCGAAATGAGAAGACCGATATCCGGTGCTTTGTCTGCTCGCCAGTTTGCTGCCATTTCCGTATCGAGGGATCGAACATGTTCTCACCCGCCCATTGGGCGAGGTCGTGCCTGGCTTTGCTGTGCCTTTCTCCGCTAACACTTGCCTACGCTGCGCCAACACCCGGCGACACGGACCTGATCCGCGAACGCCAGGATCGCTTGCTCGAAGAGCAGCGTCGACGCCTGGAAGAACTCAAGGAATTGCCTGGCAAGGCGGCGAAGCCGACTCAGCCGACTGCGCCTGTGGACACCCGTTGCTTCCCCATCAAGACCATCGAAATCAAGGGCGCCGACAGTCTTTCGGCCAGTGAGCGCGAACAACTGCTCAAGCCCTATATCAACCAATGCCTGGGCGTGCCACAGCTTAACGAGCTGCTCAAGGTCATCACCGATTACTACCTGGAAAAAGGCCTGGTCACCAGTCGTGCCTATTTGCCGCAACAGGACCTGTCCAGCGGTCACCTGCAAGTGCTGGTCGTTGAGGGCCGGCTGGAAGGGCTGAAGGGTGCCGAGGGCAGTGGCCTGTCCGAGCGGGAACTGGCCATGAGCTTTCCCGGCAAGGCGGGCGATTTGCTCAATCTGCGGGACATCGAACAGATGGTCGACCAACTGAACCGTTTGCCATCCAATCGCGTGCAGATGGAGTTGGCGCCGGGACAGGATCTCGGTGGCAGTGATGTGCTGGTCAAAAACACCCCGCAAAAGCCTTGGCGCGTTGGCCTGGCGCGGCATAACGATGGCCAGAAGAGCACCGGCGAACAGCAATGGGGCACCTCCTTCGACTGGGACAGCCCGCTGGGCCTGGCCGATCAACTGGCCTTGCGCGGCGGCCACGATGCCGTCAGCGATCACCAGAAAACCTCGCGCAATGCCATGCTCTATTACAACCTGCCATTTGGCTGGTGGAACCTGAACTACAGCTACAGTCAGAGCGAGTACCGCGCCCTGGGCCAGGCCAACGGCTTCAATTTCAAGCAGAGCGGTGACAGTCAGAGCCATCAGGTGCGCCTGGAGCGGGTGGTCCATCGCGACGCGGTGAGCAAGACTTCGCTCAACACCGGCTTGGCGTACCTGCGCACTAACAACTTCGTCAACGACAGCAAGCTCGGTAACAGCAGCAATCGCATCAGCGAGGCGCAGTTCGGCATCAACCATGGACGACGGGTCGGCAATGCATTCGTCAACCTGGACCTGGGTGTACAGCAAGGCATCGGCGCTTTCGATGCCCAGGGCGACGACGATCCGGGCCCCGGGCAGGCCGACGCCCGCTATCGCAAATACACCGCCACCGTCAGTTACCTGCAGCCCTTCATGCTGGGCGGTGAATCCTTCAGTTTCAGCAGCTTGATGACCGGTCAGCGCAGTGAAGATGCGCTGTTCAGTCCGCAGCGCATGAGCCTGGGCGGACTGGCGTCGGTCCGAGGCTACAAGGACCAGACGCTGTCCGGCGACAGTGGTGGTTACTGGCGCAACGACCTGCGCTGGAGCCGCCCGGTGACGCTGGAGTGGCTGCGCCCGGTGTTCGCCGAGTACGGCACCAGCCTTGGTTATGACGTGGGGGTGATTCGCGGTAATCGCTACAACGGCGACCAGCACGGGCGCATGTCGAGCAATTCGGTGGAGTTGTTCGCCCGCGGTGAGCACCTGACGGCCAGCGTGACCTTTGCCCACTCCTTGGAACGTCCGGATGCCCTGGCCGAGCGCGAAGCGCCGATCTATTTCCGCGTGGATTCCTTTTTCTAAATACAGCCTTTTTAAAAACTGCTGCAACGAGACTTGATCATGGACGACCGTCAATACGCCTTCCTGGCCCGCCAGCCTTCTGCTGCCGTGCAAACCCGCGAGCACTTCTGGGGCATGCCCAAGCGCGGCCTGGCGTTCCTGTTGGCCAACGTCATGTTCTGGCAGCCGATGTGGGCCCAGGCGGGCGGCATCGTGGTCAGCGCCCCGGGCACCAGCCTCGGCCAGGCCGGCAATGGCGTGCCGGTGGTCAACATCGCCAAGCCCAACGGCAGTGGCCTGTCTCACAACCAGTTCAAGGACTACAACGTCGGCAGCAACGGCGTGATCCTCAACAACGCCACCAACGCCGCCCAGTCCACGCAACTGGGCGGGATCATCCTCGGCAACCCGAACCTCAAGGGCACGGCCGCCAAAGTCATCCTCAACGAAGTCAACGGCGGCAACCCGAGCCAGCTGCGTGGCTACACCGAAGTGGCGGGGCAGTCGGCCCATGTCATTGTCGCCAACCCTTATGGCATCACCTGTAATGGTTGCGGGTTTATCAATACCCCGATGGCGACCCTGACCACCGGCAAACCGATTATCGAAAACGGTCAGTTGAGTCGCTATCAGGTCGACCAGGGCAGCGTTGCGATCGAAGGCGCAGGCCTCAACGCCAACAACGTCGACCGTTTCGAAATCATCACCCGCAGCGCGAAGATCAATGCCGAGATCCAGGCAAAGAATCTGACAATTATTGCCGGTCGTAACGACGTCAACGCCGATACCCTCAATGCCACCGTCCGTGCCGACGACGGCAGCGCCAAACCGCAACTGGCCATCGACTCCTCGGCCTTGGGTGGCATGTACGCTGGCACCATCAAACTGGTGGGCACCGAGGCCGGGGTCGGGGTCAAGCTCGACGGCAAGATGGTCGCCAGTGGCGGTGATATCCAGCTTGATGCCAATGGTCATTTGAGCTTGGCGCAAACCACGGCGGCAGGCGCCGTCGAGATCAAGGCTCAAAGCCTGGACGCCCAAGGGACGATGTATGCCGGCAGCCATGTTCAGGTGACAACCAAGGGCGCTCTCAGCAACCAGCGCGCTATCGCGGCGCGCGAGAAGGTCACGCTGACCACCGACGGCCAGCTCAACAACCTTGGCATCATCGAAGCAGGCGTCAACGTCGATAACACCCGCAACCAGATTGGCGATGTCGTGCTGACCGCGGCGAACATCGACAATCGCGGGCAGAGCGTGATCGCCAGTCGCGACTTGAAAGCCACGACGACGCAGACCCTCGACAATCGCGGCGGCACTTTTTCCGCCGGCAAGAGCCTGACGCTCGACAGCAAGGACATCGACAACCGCGCCGGCACGCTGGTCAGCCAAGGCAACATTCAAGCAGTGGCCACTGGAGCCTTGGATAACCGCGATAAAGGGATCATCGCCAGCGACGGCGAGCAGACTCTGATCGCCGGGACGCTAAAGAACAGCGCAGGCGTTATCAGCAGCAACAACTTCCTGAAGCTCGAAGCGCAAACGCTGGATAACAGCGGCGGCAAAATTGCGTCCGACGCCGCACTGACCCTTGGGGGTGGTAGCGCTGAAAATAGCGCAGGACAAATCACCAGCCAGGGTGATCTCGTTGCCACGCTGAAAAGCTTCAACCAGCAGGACGGCAAGGTGGTCAGCCAGGGGAAACTGACCCTGACCGCAGACCGCATCAACAACAGCGACGATGGCTATATCGCCTCGGTCAAGGCCATGAGCCTGACCGCTCACCAGCAACTGTTCAATAACAATGAGGCGATCATCAGCACCGAACAGGGGCTGACGATCAACGGCGGTGGTCTCGATAACACCAAAGGTAGCCTGCTCAGCCAGAGTGACCTGAAGGTCGATATCACCGGGGATTTCGTCAACCGGGATGGCAGCGCCATTACCCAGGCCGGGAACGTGGATGTCGAGGCGAACAGTCTCGATAACCGTGGCGGTGTTCTTGCCAGTGTTGGCGGTTGGCTGAAAGCTGAGTTGAACAAGGTGTTGGATAACGGCGAGTCGCTCACCTCCGCTGGCGAGGCCGGGTTGATCCAGGCGCAGTCCGTCAATCTCGATGCGAAACAAGCGGTGCTCAACAATGGTGGGCAAATCTCGGCCTTGTCCGGGAGCGCCGAGCTCACTACCGCTACGTTCGAGAACCGCAACGGTGCAGTGCTCGCCAAACAGGCCCTGACGGTGCGTGCCCAGGATCTGGACAACAGCGACGGACGCGCCGCGGCAAACACCGTTGATTTTGGTTTGACCGGGGCGCTGAACAACCAGCGCGGTCTGGTCGAAGGTTCCAACGGCCTGCTGATCACGGCCGTATCGATTGATAATCAGGGCGGCAAGTTGCGCTCGGTGGGCAAGCTGGGGACCGCGACGCTAACGGTTGATCAACTGCTGGACAACCAGGGCGGCGTCATTGAAGCGGCTACCCAGGACCTGTCCTTGCAGATGGCAGGCTTCAAGAATGCTGACGGCAATGTTCGTCATGTGGGCACCGGCACGTTAGGTGTGGACCTGGCCAGGTTCAGCAACATCGGCGGCAGCCTGATGACCTCAGGCACCCTGACCGTCGACGCGGCACGTTGGGACAACAGCTCGGATATCCAGGCCAATGTCCTGAACCTGAAGGTGGGCCAGCTCAATCAGACCAGCACCGGCAAGTTGATCGCCGTGCAAAGCCTGCTGGCCACGGGCGGCACCTGGAATAACGCGGGCACCATCAGCAGCGACGTTGATTTGGATCTGAAGCTGACCGGCGCTTATGTCGGTACCGAAAACAGCCGCCTCAGCAGTGTCGATCAATTCGATCTGAGCGCCGCCAGTATCGATCTCTCCAGCGGCGCGCGCCTGGCTGGCGGTGGCACCACCACCGTCACCAGTCTCGGTGCATTGAACAATGCCGGACGGATCACCGGCGGCGGCAAGTTCTCCCTGGCCGCCACGAGCCTGGTCAATACAGGCACGCTGGGCGGCGCCGACACCGTCGAACTGGTTGCCAACGAGGCGCTCAACGATCGCGGTCTGATCTTCAGTGGCGCGGACATGGCCCTGCGTTTCAACCGCTTCACCAACTATCGTGCGGACGTCTACAGCCTGGGGGCGTTGAATGTCGCGGCACGAGATGGCGTCGCTCGCAGCACGTTGCTGGAGAACATCTCCGGCACCCTTGAATCGGCCAAGGACATGTCGCTGCGCAGCGACACCTTGATCAATCGCAAGGACGTTTTCTCCACCACCGATGAGCTGGTGTCGGGCTCCATCAGTGTCAAATGTTATGACTGCGGTGGTGACCACCACAACGTCGACTATATAGCCCGGGAGACCTACCAAAGCGCAGTGCTTGAAGACTCGGCCAGTGCCACCCTGATGAGTGGGGCGAAACTGACCGTTGATGGCTCTGCGGTGACCAACCAATACAGCGTGATGGCCTCGGCTGGCAACCTGCTGATCACCGCAGACAACTTCGCCAACGCTGGCGCCGCCGCCGGGACCAGCGTCAGGACGCGGACCTGGAACACCGGCAGGGTCACGGATGGAACCGACGAGCGTTTCCGCGACAGATACATTGTCCCCTACAACGCCCAGGCTAATCCGAAACAGGTGCCGGTAGATGCGCTCAACTCCTTCCGTCAGGTAGGCGACATCACCACAGTGACGCCAGGGGAATCGCTGGCGCCCGCGGTTGTTCAATCGGGCGGCGACATCAGCATCCAGGCTACGCAGCGGCTGGAGAACAGCAGCATCGTGCAGTTCCAGGCGCCGCTGGCTGGCGCGACCAAGTCAGCGGCCACCGATGTTGCCGACGCCGCACAGCCAGCGGTCGTGGTGCTCAACCCGCAGCTGCCGCCTGACCTGGCCCAACAACAAGTCAACCCCACCACCATGCCCGGGTTCACCTTGCCGACGGGCGAAAATGGCTTGTTCCGTGTCGTCGACAGCGCGGCCGCAGCGCAAAACAGTCATGACCAAAGCCAGGCCACTGTCCAGGGTTCGGCCGCCAGCCGGGTCATCATCGGCCCGAAATACCTGATTGAAACCAACCCCGCGCTGACCGACCTCAAGCAGTTCATGAGCTCGGACTACCTGTTGGGCAACCTGGGTTATGACCCCGACACCAGTTGGAAGCGCCTGGGCGATGGCTTGTACGAGCAACGCCTGATCCAGCAAGCCGTGATCGCCCGCACCGGCCAACGCTTTCTCGATGGCCAGACCTCCGACGACGGTATGTTCAAGTACCTGATGAACAATGCCATCGCCAGCAAGGAGCAACTGAACCTGGCCGTTGGTGTGACCCTGACGTCGCAACAAGTCGCCGCGCTGACCCACGACATCGTCTGGATGGAAGATCAGGTCGTCAATGGTCAACATGTGCTGGTGCCGGTGCTTTACCTGGCCCAGGCCAACAACCGGCTGATGGCCGATGGCGCGTTGATCCAAGGCAAGAACCTCACCCTGATTGCAGGCACCGACCTGAAGAACGCCGGGACGCTGCGTGCCAGCGAGAACCTCTCGGCGGCGGCCGGGAACAATCTGGTCAACACGCGCCTGGCCGAGGCTGGTGAGCGGCTCAAGTTGGTCGCGGGCAAAGACCTGGTCAACATGCAAGGCGGCATCCTCAAGGGCAAGGACGTCGAGCTGTCGACCTTGACCGGCGACATCCGCAACGACCGGACCATTAGCACCATCGAAAACAGCGGCAAGGGCTTCAGTTCGAAAACCTCCGTTGTCGACAATGCTGCGCGTATCGAGGCCGGTAACAATCTCACCATGCGTGCAGCGGGCGATTTGCTCAACGTGGGCGGCGCGATTACCGCGGGCAACAACGCGGACTTGAGCGCGGGCAACGACGTTGTCATCTCCGCGGCTCGCGAAGAAAGCGGCTCGATGCGCCAGGACAAACGCCACTTCTGGGAGCAAAGCCAGACCGTTCAGCACGCCAGTGAGGTCAAGGCGGGTGGCAACCTGAACGTCACCGCCGGCAACAACCTCACTGTTGTCGCCAGCCATCTCCAAGCCAAAGGCGATATCAACCTGAGCGGCAACGATGTCGCCCTGATCTCGGCGGCGAACGAGGAGTCCAGCGAATACCGCTACAAGCGCAGCGGCAAGAAGATCAACAAGGAAGAGGACCATGTCTCGCAGCAGGCGACCACCCTCGATGCTGGGGGGGATGTAAGGGTTGCTGCGCACAATGATCTGTTGATGGTCGCGAGCAAGATTGCGGCGGGTAACGCGGCCTATTTGGTGGCGGGGAAGCAGCTGAGTCTGTTGGCTGAGCAGAATCGTGATTACTCGCTGTATGACATGAAGAAAAAAGGCGGTTGGGGCAGCTTGAAGATGCGGCGCGATGAGGTGACACAAATCACCCATATCGGCAGCCAGATCCAGACGGGAGGCGACCTGACGCTCAAGAGTGGCGATGACCAGCGCTACCAAGTCGCCAAGCTGCAAAGCGGGAAGGACCTGATACTGGAAAGTGGCGGCGCCATCGTCTTCGAAGGCGTGAAGGATCTGCACGACGAAAGCCATACGAAGACCAATAACAATGCGTTCTGGAACTCCGCTAAGGGCAAGGGTAATACTGACGAAACCCTGCGCCAGACGCAGATGGCGGCGGCGGGCAATATCACCATCAAGGCAGTCGAAGGTCTGAAGATCGACATCAAGCATGTCGATCAGAAAACGGTCAGCCAGACCATTGATGCGATGATAAAAGCCGATCCGCAACTGGCCTGGATCAAGGAAGCCGAGCAGCGCGGTGACGTGGACTGGCGGCAAGTAAAGGAGATCCATGAGTCCTTCAAATACAACACGTCGGGCTTGGGGCCGGCTTCACAACTGATCATCGCCATTGCCCTCGCGGCCGTTATGGGGCCGATGATGGCTGGCATGAATACCATGGTTCAGGCCGGAGCAATCAGCGTCGCGACCAAGGCGACGGTCAGTACCATCGACAACCGAGGAAACCTCGGCGCGATTGCCAAGGACGTTACTTCCAAGGAGAGCCTGAAAGGGTATGCCGTCTCGATAGCTACGGCAGGGGTTGCCCAAGGGCTTGGCTATGACGCCAGCACGGTTGGCTTCAATGCCGAGAGCGTAAAGACAGTCGCTATGAAAGTGGCTGCGGATGCTGCGATTAAAACAGCGGTGTACGGAGGCAGTTACCAAGACAACTTAGCAACTTCGTTGGCTGGAACGGCGGCCAGCATTGGTGGAGCGTATGGCGCCGGAAAAATCGGCGACTTCGGTCTGGCCGAAGGCAGCTTGGAAGCGATTCTGCTTCATTCGGCCTTGGGCGGATTGATGGCGGAAGTCATGGGAGGAGACTTCCGTACAGGAGCAATAGCGGGCGGGGCAAACGAGGTTCTTATCGGTTTGCTGGGGGATACGCTCCTGCCCTCGCATCTGGAGCCCGGTACACCTGAATACACTCGGGCCCAAGAGAATCTGGTCGCACTTTCAAAAGTTGTCGGCGTACTAGGCGCTGCGGCATCCAATGGAGATCTGGACGTTGCCGCGCAAGTGGCGGAAAACGGCACGCGTTACAACTTCCTCGGAGACCACTCCCAAGCGGAGCGAGACAGAGCTCTCAAGGAGTATGAAGAAACCAAGAGCCTGGACGCCGCCAAAAAGATGATGGTGCTCCAAGGCTCGGACCAGCGTAGCGATGCGTTGTTGGAGCGTTTTCACACCGATCCCGCGTCGCTTTCTCCGGCAGAGAAAACAGAGCTGGGCGCTTATCTTCAGGTCTACGGCTACGAGCAAAGCCAGGAACACGGGGTGGAGGCTGCTCGCACGAGCATCAATAATCTGCTTAAAAACGGACCGGATCCATACCGAGACTACCCGTATGCGGGCGGTACTACCCAGGAGCGAATTGCCTACGCCGACGACCTGAGAGCTCGGGACGGCGTGTCGGTGGCCAACATCTTTTGGTCCAGGGACCAGAGCGCTAGCGAAATGCTGTACCGCGATGCTGAGGGTTACCTGCGCATCAATCGTGAAATGCAGGCGATGAGTGACGTGGGGTCACCTGCTCTGTATTTCCTGACCGGAAATCTCGGCACTACGATTCGGGTCGCAGCTGCGGCGAATGGTGCACTCCAAGCAGGACACGGTGCGGGCCAGGTCTACGATGGTGATACGTGGAATGGCATCGGCAACATTGTGGTCGGCGCTATGAATGCGGCGAGTCTTGGGGTGCCGAGGATTGGGGCATCTGGACGGGGTAGTGCGAGTCAAGGTGCTAAAGACTCTGGCAGTTCCAGTGTGCCTAAAGTTCCAGCCGACCCTGTAGTAGTGCGCAGCGACAATGATTTTTCTTTATCTGTGGGGGGAAATGGAAAGCCAAAGGCCTACATTAAAGAGAATGGCGATTTGGTACCCCCTAATCTTGAGGGGACAGGCAGCATTCAGACACATGTGCGCGGAGGCGGTTCTGAAAATTCTCCGTACATTTCTGTGACCGACCCGAGAGTGTCATCCAATCCTAAAGATTACGGCTCTCAAAAAATAGAAATCGACGTCAAGCGATTGCAGCAGGATATAGATTCTGGTGTATTACCAGACACAAAGTTTTTGAGCAATCGTGAGGTCGTTGCTGAGCTTCAGGCTAGGGTAAATGCCGCGCGGAATAAATACACAAGCAACCCCAGCCCAAAAAATGAGACTTCATTGAGCAGGGCGGAGTCAGACCTGGTGAACGTGATGCGTGATGGTGAGTGCTTGATCAAGGGTTGTGTACCGGCCGGCTATATTAAATTCATTCAGAAATAGGGTTCATTGTGGATCGGAAAACCTACGACCTACTCCACGGCATACCGGATCATGCTGATTATGCCGCCGAGGCAGGTGAGCTGGATGCCGAAGATATACCGCAGGAAAGAATGACTGCAGTGTTGGATTTGCTTCGCAATTCAGATGATGATGTTGTGCGCTTCGAAGCTGCAAAATTGTTGACTAGCTGGGGGATTTTCGAGGGGTTGGTTGCATTAAGCGAAAGCATGGAAAAGCCGGAACTTATCAAAAATACCTACCCCCACAGGTTGCATGGATACGATGATACTTATCGCCAGATCCTCATGGCTGTAACCATGTACTTCGCAAATATGGTCGACAGGGGACAAAGGGAAGTCGCTAGGGCTCAAGTTTTTTTACCACTGTCTACTATCATCGAGTTGGCAGGAACGGAACCCTTTGAAATATCTGACGCTTTCGCCTTCTTAAAGCGTGAGCGGTATCCGGAGTACATCCCGTTTGTTAAACAGCACCTCAGCTCGATAATAGATCGCCCCGAAATACATCAATGGAAAATCTACGACGCTATGGAGTTTCTGATGGGGGTCGAGCCAGAATTCGTTATGTCTCTGCTGCAACTGAGAAACAAGAGCATCGAAGATTTTATGCCGCGGCAACGTAGCTGATTTAAGCGAGGCGTTGATGGCAGTAGAGGGGGCAGCTTGTTTGATAAGCGAAGGGGGGCGTGACATACCTATAGCGGCGCGAGGACTGCTTGCGCAGCCCTGCGGGAGCAAGCTCCCTTGCCACGAGAGCCAGTTGATTAATCAATTGGTGGAGGTTATAGCGGGCACCACGGGTCTTCCCCGTTTGCGCTTTCCAGGATCTTCGGAAAGTTTCGCGCGAATCCCCAGCCTGAAGCCACGGCGGTCATGGTGGTTTTGCAGGCGGGGTTCTTTTCCGAGACGATCAGGTTCATATAGAACTGGCTTCCGTAAATTGTTGGCGCCCACAGCACCATGTCACTTCTTTCGGCGTTCCGGTCGACTTTCAATTGAATGGTGTTGACGAGTCTTGCGCCGGTGTTGAGCTCGGTTACTTGGGGGTGGAAGCAGTGGTTCAGGTAGCCTTGCACGCGTTCTTCCACCACCGCCCGCTCTTGCGTCAGGCAATACTCGGGGCTGGTTGTGCCGGTGTTCAACAGCTCATCCTTGGAATATGGATGCAGCGAGCAGCCGCCCAGTAACAGAAAAACGACTCCTGTAAATCCCTTGTACAAATTCAAGCTCCTTCTAGAAACGGCGGTTTACCAAAGCGGATTGCGGCAAGGCGGCGGGCGGGACTATACGCAATTTTTTCGGCCTGGAACGACTAAACCAGCTCGCCGTAGGAACCGACGGAAAGAATATTCCCCATTGACTTGCAGGACATTTCCTAGAAAATCCCAACCCCTTGCGCCTGCCTATTCCGGTGCCTAGTCTTTGTCCACCGCTGCCAATTAGCGGTCGGGTTTAGCAGCTCGGAATCACGTTAGGCGCATGGCAACTGCCTTCAATGCGGGCATTTTTGTTGCCCGAATTCTTATGGCAGCTATGCGCAGGGCATCCTCGGGTGCGCCGGTTTCCTAACGTACCGGTCTGCTAACCTGCGCACGGCTGCCACCCACTCGTTTAGCAGCGGACGTGGCGGCTCCCACTTACGTTAGGGGTATTCCATGGACAAACTCATACCAGACCCTCCCGTTCCCCCGCTGCATCTGGACATCGCAGCCGACGCCAACGCCGAGCGTGTCATCGATTCCTATCTGAACCCCAAGCCCGCCCAGCCTGACAAGAAGCCATCCCCCGACCAGCTATTCACTGTCGTGGAGGGCATTGATGCTGAGAGCCTACAGTCCCTAACCCAAGAGCTGGCCTTTTGTTAAGGGCTGAACCGCCCAACCAAGCTGTTCAAGGTCACGGCCAGGCAGAGGTTAACCATGTCCCCGGTCCACCTGTTCCATGCCCGGCAGGTAGCCGATGGGTCCCGGAACCACCTCACACAATCTCTTAACGGAACGCCATTTCCTGCCGATACCCTGACGAGCCCTGTTTTCTATCGCGTTTCGGCGCGCGAAAACGGCTAGCAATGCGCGCCACACCGGGCGGTGACACGGCGTTTCGTTGTTTTGCCATTGGGTGCATCTTTTTACTTGCCTGGACATCCTCGATGCTGGCGTACCACCAAAAAAGTTTTCTGATCGTCGATGATTTCTCGGATTTCCGCAGTTCCGTCCGGTCCATGTTGCGTGAGCTGGGCGTCAAGGACGTGGACACCGCTGACACCGGTGAAGTGGCGCTGCGCATGTGCTCGCAGAAGCGCTATGACTTTATTTTGCAGGATTATCACCTGGGCGACGGTCGCAAGAACGGTCAGCAGGTGCTGGAAGACCTGATGGTCGAGAAGCTGATCAGCCATGAAAGTGTGTTTCTCATGGTGACGGCTGAAAGCAGCCAGGCGATGGTGCTCAGTGCCTTGGAGCATGAGCCGGATGCGTACCTGACCAAACCGTTCAACCGCTCCGGCCTGGCCCAGCGGCTGGAACGGCTCGAGCAGCGCAAGACCCTGCTCAAGCCGATCCTGCAAGCCTTGGATCGTGGCAAGCCGATGGAAGTGCTCAATGCCTGTATCGCCCTGTGCAAGCAGGATCCGCGCTACGGGCCGTTGTGTCTGCGTTATCGGGCTGATGCGCTGCGGGACCTGAATCAGAATGAAGCCCTTGAGCGGCTGTACAACACCATCCTGGCTGACCGTCCTTTGCCGTGGGCCTATGCGGGGCTGGGGAAGTTGTTGTTCAAGCGTGGCCTGGTGGGGCAGGCCAAGGATGTTTATGAGAAGGCCTTGAAAGTATTCCCGATGATGCCGGCGTTGTATGACGGCATGGCTGAAGTGTTGGTGGCCGAAGGCGATACGAAGCAGGCGCAACACGTGCTGGAAGAGGCGGTTCGTCTATCGCCACTGGCGGTGCGACGGCAGTCGCTGCTGGGCAAGCTGGCAATGACCAACGAAGATTTCGAGACCGCGTCCAAGGCCTATCGCCAAGCGGTGGGGCAGGGCGCACAGTCGCGCTTCAAGGACCCGGAAAGCAACCTGGGCCTGGCTCATGCACTGATCAGCAAGGGCAGCGAAAAAGGCCTGGATACCCGAACCCGGCTGGAAATCAACACCACCCTCAGCGCCGTGGCCAAGGAAAATCTCAACGATCCTGGGTTGCAGGTGCGTGCGCGGTTGATGAAGGCCACGAGCCTGTTGCTCAACGATGCCGAAACCGCCGAAAAGCTCACCGAGCAGGCCTTGCAGCGCCTCGACGGCATGGAGCAGTTCATGAGCGCCGAGGCCGCGTTGCTGGTAGCCAAGCAGTTGCAAATGCTCGGTCAGACCAGCGCCGGCGAGTCGATGCTCAAGAACTGCGCGGAGATCTATGGCGATGATCCGACGGTGATGCAAGGCATCGCCAAGCTGACCGACGATCCGAATATCCTCAATCAAGGCAATGCCGCCGCCGAGCTGAACCGTGAAGGTGTGCGCGTCTACAAGACCGGCGCGTTGCCCGAGGCGCGAGAGCTGTTCCGTCGAGCCCTGAAGATGCAACCGAAGAACATCAGTATTGCTTTGAACATGGCGCAGTCACTGTTGCATGGCACCGATACCAGTGTGGAGTCGGAGCTGCTGCAGGAGTGCCGCGCCTGCCTGAAACTGGTGGGCATGATGCCCGACACCGATGCGCGTTTTGCGCGTTATCAGAAACTGCGAAGCAAGGCATTTGGCGATGAATGACAGCGAACAGGCTCTCGATTTTTCCACGGTGATCGCGTCTACCGTGCACGACATGAAAAACTCCCTGACCTTGCTCATGCAGGCTCATACCCAGTGGCTTGAGCGTTTGCCCGAATCCGAGCGGCAGACCTCGGAGCAGGGCGTCATGGAGTTCGAGTTCGCCCACCTCAATGGCCTGCTGGTGCAGTTGCTGGGGTTGTACAAGCTGGGGGTCAACCAGTTGCCGCTGCATCCGGCCTATCACGAGCTGGATGACTTTATCGAGGCGCAACTGGCCGGTCATCAGGATGTGTTCCGCAGTCGCGGGATCATGGTCACCTACGAGGTCGACCCGCTGAGCCCCCTGGGTTTTTTCGATCGTGAGCTGATTGCGTCGGTGCTCGATAACAGCATCAACAATGCCATCCGCCACGCGCGCCAGGCGTTGCTGATCAGTGCGAGCGACGAGGCCGGGCAACTGGTGCTGACCATCAATGACGACGGCGAAGGCTACCCGGCCGAGATGATCGAGCGTCAGGCCGAGTATGTGCAGGGCATCAATCACAGCAGCGGTAGCACCGGACTGGGCTTGTACTTCGCCGCGCGGATTGCCGGGTTGCATCAGCGTGGCGGCCTGTGCGGGCGTACCGAGATTGCCAATGGCGGCGCGTTGGGCGGGGGCGTGTTCCGGATTTATCTGCCCTGAGCCTGCCCGGCACTCATAAATCAGTCGACACAACCCCCCTGTGGGAGCGTGCCTGCTCGCGATAGCGGTGTATCAGTCAACTCAGCATTGGCTGACCCGACGCCATCGCGCGCAGGCTCGCTCCCACCCAGTATTCCAGGGCTTGTTGTTTATTGTCTTGGGCCGCTTGATATTCCGAACACCCGAAGCCTATTTTGTACGGGTTGCCGTTAGCGGCTCGCACATAACAAGGATTGCGTCATGACGACCGATGGCCAGTGTTCACTCGCGCAGCGACTGACGGGCATTGATGAGATTGAGTGTGTCACCCCGGATTTGAATGGCGTGCCACGAGGCAAGGTGATGACTGCCGAGGGCTTCCTCGAGGGTCGACGGTTGCAGATGGCGCGGGGTGTGCTGTTGCAATGCATCATGGGCGGTTATCCGCCGTCGCGTTTTTATGGCAGCGACGACGGCGACCTGGCGCTGGTGGCCGACCCGATACACATTCACCGCTTGCCCTGGAGCGAACAGCCGCGAGCCTTGGCGATTTGCGACGCTGATGAGCTGACTGGTGAAAGCTCCCGGCTCTCCACGCGCGGTCAGCTCAAACAGGTTATTGCTCGTTATGCCGCCCTCGGCCTGGCGCCCGTGGTGGCGACCGAGCTGGAATTTTTCGTGTTCGCCCCCAACCCGGACCCGACCCAGCCGTTCCAGCCCCCTGTGGGCCTGGACGGACGGCGTGAAGACGGTCACTCGGCGTTCAGCATCAGTTCCAATAATGGCCTGCGACCGTTCTTTAAAGAGGTCTATGCATGCATGGCGGCGCTGGGCTTGCCTCGCGATACCTTCATGCATGAAATGGGCGTGAGCCAGTTCGAGATCAATCTGCTTCACGGCGATCCTCTGTTGCTGGCCGACCAGACGTTCCTGTTCAAGCACCTGCTCAAGGAAGTTGCCCTCAAACACGGCCTGACCGTAGTCTGCATGGCCAAGCCCCTGGCCCATACGCCGGGCAGTTCGATGCATATTCATCAGAGCGTCGTCGAGCTGGACAGCGGCCGCAATGTGTTCAGCGATGAAGCGGGCGAGCCGACGGCGGCGTTCCGGCATTTCATCGGTGGGCAACAGGCCGGCATGGCGGATTTCACTGCGCTGTTCGCGCCGAACGTGAATTCCTACCAGCGCCTGTGTCACCCGTTTGCGTCACCGAACAATGCCTGTTGGTCCCATGACAATCGTTCGGCCGGGTTGCGGATTCCCGCCAGTTCGCCAGCGGCCCGTCGGGTCGAGAATCGCCTGCCGGGTGCCGATGCCAACCCCTATCTGGCGATTGCCGCCAGTCTGGCTGCGGGGCTTTATGGCATCGAAAATCGCCTGGAGCCGAGCGCCGCGATCCAGGGCGAATTCCAAGTGCCGGACAATCTTTCGCTGCCATGTACCTTGCATGCTGCCCTGGAACGTCTGAAGCGTAGTCATCTGGCGAAGGAACTGTTCGGTACGGAGTTCATCGAAGGCTACATCGCTTCGAAGACCATGGAGCTGACCAGCTTCTTTGATGAAATTACTCCCTGGGAGCGGCGTGTTCTAGCGGCCCAGGCATAACCAAACGTCGCATTCGGGCTATCTTCTAAATAGCCCGTACTCATCTCAAGGAGCCGCTCGGAACGCCGATGCGCCAAATCTGGAAACCTTTTCGAGCGCTGTATTTCGCCTCGCTGATGATGTTGATCGGCTCGGGCCTGCTGAGTACCTACCTGGCCTTGCGCCTGGCTGCCGACAATGTCGACAGCCTGTGGGTCGGTGCGCTGATGGCCGCCAACTATTTCGGCCTGGTGCTGGGGGGCAAGATCGGCCACCGGCTGATCGCCCGCGTCGGGCACATCCGGGCTTATTCGGCCTGCGCCGGGATTGTCGGTGCGGCGGTGCTGGGCCATGGCCTGGTGGATTGGCTGCCGGCCTGGATCGTGCTGCGGGTAATTGTCGGCCTGGGCATGATGTGCCAGTACATGGTGATCGAGAGCTGGCTCAACGAGCAGGCCGATGCCAAGCAGCGTGGCGTGGTATTCAGTGGTTACATGATCGCTTCCTACCTGGGCCTGGTGCTGGGTCAGTTGATTCTGGTCATGCACCCGGCCTTGGGGCTTGAGTTGCTGATGCTGGTGGCGCTGTGCTTCGCCTTGTGTCTGGTGCCGGTGACACTCACCCGGCGGATTCACCCGGCGGCGCTGCACCCGGCGCCCATGGAGCCGCGCTTTTTCATCAAGCGAGTGCCGCAGTCATTGAGTACGGTGCTGGGCTCGGGGCTGATCGTCGGTTCGTTCTATGGCCTGGCGCCGCTGTACGCTTCTCAGCAGGGGCTGTCGACCGAGCAGGTTGGTCTGTTCATGGGTAGCTGCATCTTTGCCGGATTGCTGGTTCAGTGGCCCCTGGGCTGGCTCTCCGATCGATATGACCGGGCGCTGCTGATCCGCTGCTTTGCGCTGGTGCTGACAGTCTGTGCGCTGCCCTTGGCGATATTGCCCACGGTGCCGTTGGAGGTGCTGTTCGTCGCGGGGTTCTTCTGTTCGCTGGTGCAGTTCTGCCTGTATCCGTTGGCAGTGGCGTTTTCCAACGACCACGTCGAAGCTGATCGAAGGGTATCTCTGACGGCCATGCTGCTGGTGACCTATGGCGTTGGCGCCAGTATCGGGCCGCTGGTAGCGGGGGTGCTGATGAAGATGTTCGGCAGCCAGATGCTCTATGCCTTTTTTGCCTTCTTCGCCCTGGTGCTGGTGTGGCGAATCCGGCCGAAGGCGGTAACCAACCTGCATCAGGTCGACGACGCACCGCTGCATCACGTGGCGATGCCGGACAGCATGTCGAGTTCGCCTCTGGTGGCGTGCCTCGATCCCCGGGTGGACGAACAAGTGGTGCAGGAGCAGATGCACGTCGATCCTGTGCCGACGGAAGAACCGGACGACGAAGAACCCGTCATGGAGGAGGTTGTCGCCGAAGAGGCCAGCGACGAGCCGTCGAGCCCCGATTTCACTCAGGCCAGGCCTTGAGCCAGTCATAAAAAAACGGGCAGTCACCGCAAGGGACTGCCCCTTTTTTTTGCGTGTCGAAAATCAGAGGTCGTCTTTGTCGAAACGACGGGCTTCGCGTTGCAGCTGATATACGAAGCGCTCAACCTGCCGTTGCACCAGGCCGCTGATGTTGTGGAAACGTACGCCGGCGAAGGTGGTGTTGATCCTTTCTTCGAAATGCAGATAACGCAGTTCGACCGGTGCGGTCATGTTGCCGAAGGGCAATGCCGCGATAAAGCGCTCATAGACCTGGCCCAATTGCAGGCGTGCGGTAATGTCACCTTCGAAACGCAACTTGCAGCCTGTGGCGGAAATGTCCAGCAGCTTGCCGTCAACCGGTGACTTGAGTTTGTCACCGCCCAGCTCGACGCTTACCAGTTGCGCCAGCTTGAGGGCGGCGCGGAAGGCGTTGCGACGTTGGTGGTAAACCACTTCATCAGGCAAGGCGCCGCGATAGCAGCGGCCGTCGCTGGACTCATCGATGGTCAAAGGGCCGTTGCTTTCCCACGCGATGCGCACGCCATCATGGAAACCCTCGACACGAAACGGCTCGCCCGCCAACAGGAAGCGTTCACCGTCCCGGGGGATCATTTCGTCCAGGGCGAGGGCGTTACGCTCCCGGTCGACATCGACCAGATAGCTCTGGAAGCGCTGGCTGCGTTCGTGGAAGGTGATGATCAGCGGGTCATGGCTATCTTGCAGCATCCGCAGGTTGCCGGAAATTTCCAGGGGCGTGGCGAGGACCTTGGGCGGCTGCGGAGCATCATCCGCGTTTGAGGCATTGAACACGGTGGGTCAATCTCCAGGCAAAATACGACGAGTAGCCAGCATTTTGCCAGCATGTGTCGCGCGTTGATAGAGCGCCGGCACTGTTCGTTTCATGCCTGGCTGAGCGGGCGGTGCTTGACCATCTTGGCGGTCGAACCGCGAGCGTCATAGAGCGTCGGGATTTCACCGCCGTTGAGAATGCGCAACTGGTTGGCGGTGGCGGCTTGCTGAACCTGGATCGACTGTCCGTTGCGAGTGTTGGCGGCCTGGCATTGAGCGAGCAGGTCGTTGAGCACTTCACTTTGGGACAACAGTTGATCGCCCACCGACGACTGGCTGGCCAGCTGCTCAAGGCCATCGCGATTGGCGGGCAGGTTGAGGCTGGCGAGGATCTCGCTGCGCTTGCGGCCATGCTGATCGAGCAGAATGATCAATGCCTGTTTCTGCGCCAGGATATTCTCCAGCGACGGCATGTCGCGACCGTGCAATGCCAGGGACTCGGCCTGCAATAGCTCCAGCAATTGTTGCGCCGGGGCAAAGTCGTCGGTGATCAGTTGCAACAAATTAGTGTCGTGCATGGCTGGCCTTAGGTCTTAAGCGTCCAAAAGCCTGGCGCAGGCGTTGGCCTAGCGCTGGGCTTCGAAGTTGAGCAGTTTGCTGGCTACACGGTTGCTGTCGACTTTATAGCTGCCATCGGCGATTGCTGCTTTCAACTCGGCCACGCGGGCGTTGTCGACGACAGGTTGATCGCGCAGCTTGTCAGTGACCTTCTGCAACTGCTGAGCCTCATTGCTGAGGTGTACCGACTCCCCGTTGCTGACCGGCCGGCGCGGATTTGTCGGTTTCGACGGTTTCCTTGCTGGCGTTAGGGCGCGTAGTGCCTGTTAGCGGTGAAGAGCTGTTTAAACGATTGAAATCGATGACCATGGTAAAAAACCTCTGGGTATTTGGACGCTTGCCATGTTTTCGGCCATCCCCAAAAAAACTTTAGGCTCATTTATTCAATGAACGTGCGCACGTCTGCGCTTGCCTTTGCGTAAGGCACAGTCTAGGGAACACCGTGGGCAAGCGCCAGCTCTCTACCCATTTCCACCCGATCGCTACATAGCCACTTCCACATGGCCTGGGGCCATAACCTGCGCCTTGATAACGCGTTGGGAATTAAGGTTTTTTACCCGAATCTGTTCTCGCATGCCGCCGTTGGACAAAGCCTCGCCCGGCATCCGCACGGCCAGGGTCCCGCTGCGGGCGGTGATGACCACCTGATCGCCCTTGCGCACCACTTCGGCTTGTTCCAGGTGGACCAGGGTAATGACCTGGTCGGCGACCATTGGTCGGACAAGTTTCTGACCGATGGCCTGATCGACGGAGGTCAGGAATCCCTGGTTGATCTGGCTGACATCCCGTTCACGCAGTGTCACGTCCTGAGGCTCGACGATCCCGGCCCGCTTGAGCGGACGGGTGGTGGTGACGATTTCGCGAAACAGGCGCACTTGAGCGGGCACGAACACCGTCCAGGGCGCGGCGCTGTCGCACCGCAGCTTCACCGTGACCCGGCCCAGTGGTCTGGCCGGGCTCTCCAGAGACGCAGTCAATTCCTTGTCACACATGGGCATGCGCAGGCGCGGGTCGAGCTGGTTGACTTCGATTTCGTAGCGACCTTCGGTTTGACTGGTTGCCAGGTAGTCTTCTACGGTGAATTCAAGAAAGCCCTGAGTGACGCCGATAAGGAGATCAGGCAAGGTAACCGGAACAGCACCAAAGGCAGGGCCGCCCAAAGCGAGCAGGCAGGCAGCCAACAGTGCACCGAGCCAGTGGCGGCAGTGAGTGGTCAGGCGTCGAAAAAATGTCGTTTGTGCGTTCATGCCGGTTCAATAGCAAGCCCCGTGCCGTTTAGTGATGAATGCGCGTCGGACACATTAGCGTTAGGTAGGAGTCAGGGCATGGCGGGAGTAATGGATTCGGTAAACCAGCGCACTCAGCTGGTCGGTCAGAATCGCCTGGAGCTGTTGTTGTTCCGTCTCGACGGCCAACAGATGTACGGGATCAACGTATTCAAGGTCCGCGAGGTGCTCCAGTGCCCGAAGCTGACCCTGATGCCCAAGTCCAGCCCCGTCGTGTGCGGTGTGGCCAATATCCGCGGAGCGACCATCCCGATTCTCGATCTGGCGATGGCGACCGGTTCGGGGCGGCTTCTGGATCAGAGCAATCCGTTCGTGATCATCACCGAGTACAACACCAAGACCCAGGGCTTCCTGGTGCGCTCGGTGGAGCGCATCGTCAACATGAACTGGGAAGAGATCCATCCGCCGCCCAAGGGCACCGGTCGCGATCACTACCTCACGGCGGTGACCCGGGTCGATAACCAGTTGGTGGAAATCATCGACGTGGAGAAAATCCTCGCCGAAGTGGCACCGACCCCGGAAACGATTTCCGTGGGGGTGGTCGACGCCGAAACCCAGCACAAGGCGATTTCGCTGCGGGTCCTGACGGTTGATGATTCTTCGGTGGCACGTAAGCAGGTGACCCGTTGTCTACAAACGGTCGGTGTCGAAGTGGTAGCGTTGAACGACGGACGCCAGGCCCTGGATTACCTGCGCAAGCTGGTGGAAGAGGGCAAGAAGCCGGAAGAGGAGTTTCTGATGATGATCTCCGACATTGAAATGCCGGAGATGGACGGGTACACCCTGACGTCGGAAATCCGCAACGACCCGCGCATGCAAAAGCTGCATATTGTCTTGCACACCTCGTTGTCCGGTGTTTTCAACCAGGCGATGGTCAAGAAGGTGGGGGCCGATGATTTTCTGGCCAAGTTCCGGCCCGATGACCTGGCTTCCCGGGTAGTCGAGCGCATCAAGGCTGCAGAATAAAGGTTGGGCGCGTTGTGCGCCCGGCAAGTCAATACGATGAAAGAGGCGGTATTTTGTCTACGGGTAATTTGGATTTCGAACAGTTCCGGGTCTTCCTGGAAAAAGCCTGTGGCATTTTGCTTGGTGAAAACAAGCAATACCTGGTGTCGAGCCGTCTCAATAAGTTGATGGAGCAACAGGGCCTGAAATCGTTGGGCGAACTGGTCCAGCGCATCCAGACCCAGCCGCGCAGTGGGTTGCGCGAGATGGTGGTGGATGCCATGACTACCAACGAAACCCTGTGGTTTCGCGACACCTATCCGTTCGAGGTGTTGAAGAACAGGGTGCTGCCGGCGGCCATCAAGGCCAGTCCGGGGCAACGCTTGCGGATCTGGTCGGCGGCCTGTTCGTCGGGACAGGAACCCTATTCGCTGTCGATGTCCATCGATGAGTTCGAGCGGACCAATATCGGCCAGCTGAAAATGGGCGTGCAAATCGTCGCCACCGATTTGTCCGGAACGATGCTCAACAACTGCAAGACCGGCGAATACGACAGCCTGGCCATCGGCCGCGGCCTGTCGCCTGATCGCCTGCAACGCTACTTCGACCCCAAAGGGCCGGGTAAATGGGTGGTCAAGGCGCCGATCAAGAGCCGCGTGGAGTTCCGTTCGTTCAACCTGCTGGACAGCTACGCCAGCCTGGGCAAGTTCGACATCGTGTTCTGCCGCAACGTGCTGATCTACTTCTCTGCCGAAGTGAAAAAAGACATCCTGCTGCGCATCCACAGCACGCTCAAACCGGGCGGCTACCTGTTCCTCGGCGCCTCCGAGGCATTGAACGGTTTGCCGGACCACTACCAGATGGTGCAGTGCAGTCCAGGGATCATCTATCAGGCGAAGTGATTGCTTGGGTTGGCAAAAAAACGGGAGTCCGCAAAGGCTCCCGTTTTTTTTTGCCTGCCGGTTTTTTCCAATGCACCACAACCTCCTGTGGGAGCGAGCTTGCTCGCGATAGCGGTATTGCAGACGCCATCAATGTTGACTGACACACCGCTATCGCGAGCAAGCTCGCTCCCACATTTGATCCCCATTGCCTGGGTGGAAGCGGCAGAAAAGCGGCAGCCAGCGGAAACCGATTGCCGCTTTTCTGGCATTGCCGCTTTGCCGATGCCCGCAAAGCCCCGGTTTATGGGCTTTTTGAAAGTGGCACGACGCTTGCTATGTCCATCGTACGTAAATTCTGGTCACCCGAAGGTTTCCAACATGAGCATCAGTTTCGATAAAGCGCTCGGCATCCACGAAAAGGCCCTGAGCTTCCGAGCCCAGCGTGCCGAAGTCCTGGCCAACAACATCGCCAACGCCGACACCCCGAACTTCAAGGCTCGGGACCTGGACTTCTCCAAAGTGCTCGCCGAGCAGAACGAGAAAGCCAAGAACGGCCACTTCGCCCTGAACATGACCAACAGCCGTCACATCGAAGCCGAAGGCCTGGGCAATGGCGATGAGTCGCTGATGTACCGCACGCCGATGCAGCCTTCGATCGACCAGAACACCGTGGACGCTCAACTGGAACAATCCAACTACACGGAAAACTCCGTGAACTTCCAGGCCAGCTTCACCCTGCTCAATAGCAAATTCAAAGGGCTGGTATCGGCCCTGCGCGGAGAGTAAGTCATGTCGATTGCGAGCGTATTCAACATTGCCGGCAGCGCCATGAGTGCCCAGACCACACGTCTGAACACCGTCGCCAGTAACATCGCCAACGCCGAGACCGTGTCGTCGAGCATCGACCAGACCTACCGTGCCCGTCACCCGGTGTTCGCCACCATGTTCCAGGGCGGCCAATCCGGCGGCAGCGACTCGCTGTTCCAGGAGCAGGACGCCGCAGGGCAGGGTGTGCAGGTGCTCGGCGTGGTCGAAGACCAGAGCAACCTCGACGCACGCTACGAGCCGAACCATCCGGCCGCCGACGCCAAGGGCTACGTCTATTACCCGAACGTGAACGTCGTTGAAGAAATGGCCGACATGATTTCCGCCAGTCGTTCGTTCCAGACCAACGTCGAAATGATGAACACCGCCAAAACCATGATGCAGAAGGTCCTGACCCTCGGTCAGTGATAAGGGGCGAGTCACATGAGCGTCACCAACACCACCAGTGGTTTGAGCCTCAACGAGATTCTGGCCAACTCCTCGGTCAAGACCAACACCACCACCGATGGCCTGGCCTCGGCGACGAATGCGGCTACCGGTTCCAAGGAGCTGGGCAAGGATGCGTTCCTGCAACTGCTGGTCACCCAGCTGAAAAACCAGAACCCGCTGGAGCCGCAGGATAACGGCGAGTTCGTTGCCCAGTTGGCGCAATTCAGCAGCCTGGAAGGCATCACCACACTCAACGAAACCGTGAGCGGTATTGCCGGCAACTACAACTCGTCCCAGGCCCTGCAAGCCTCGTCACTGGTGGGCCGTTCGGTCATCGCCCCGGGTAACAAGGCTGTGGTCGATACCTCCAAGAGCCTCAACGGCACGGTGGTGGTACCAGCCTCGGTGTCCTCGCTCGCGATCAAGATCGCGGACAAGGACGGCAAGACCGTTCGTACGATCGAGCTGGGCAGCCAGAATGCCGGTAACTCGGCCTTCATCTGGGATGGCAAGAACGATGCGGGCACCACCCTTGAGTCGGGTACTTACACCTTCACCGCTTCGACCACTATCGACGACAAGCCCGTGTCGCTGATCACCAACCTGCCGGCGACCGTCAGCAGCGTGACGATCAGCCAGACGGGCGGTGAGCTGATGCTCAACCTGGCCGGGCTGGGCAGCATCGCCCTGTCCAAAGTACAAACTATTGGTATGTAGAGCCGACTAAACCGGCAAAAGGAGTGCAACATGTCTTTCAACATCGGCCTTAGCGGTCTCTATGCAGCCAACAAGCACCTGGACGTGACCGGCAACAACATCGCCAACGTGGCGACCACCGGTTTCAAATCGTCCCGTGCGGAATTCGAAGACGTCTACTCGGCCACCAGGCTGGGCAGCGGCACCAAGACCGTCGGTAACGGCGTGCGCCTGGCCAACGTCTCCCAGCAGTTCAGCCAGGGTGACGTCAACAACACCGGCAACGTGCTGGACATGGGCATCCAGGGTTCGGGCTTCTTTGTCCTGAGCAACGACGGTTCCCTGAGCTACACCCGTGCCGGTACGTTCAAGACCGACAAGGAAGGTTTCATCACCAACAGCGATGGCACTGCGCGTTTGCAGGGCTATGGCGTGGATGCCAATGGCAACATCCTCAACGGTATTCTGACCGACCTGCGTATCGACACTTCCAACCTGCCGCCGCAAGCGACCAGCCTGGTTTCGTCGACGATTAACCTGAATTCGACGGCAACGCCGATTTCCCAGGCGGCTCCCTACGTATTCGATCCAACCGATACCGCCACGTTCACCAAGCAATTCACCACACCTGTCTACGATACCCAGGGCAACCAGCACTCGATGGACCAGTACATGGTCAAGACTGGCGCCAACACGTGGGATGTCTACACCCTGATCGATGGCCGTAACCTCAATGGCAGTGCGCCGGTTGCGCCGAACGCCCCCGTTCCTTCGACGATGACCTTTGACTCGAATGGCAAGTTGGTCCAGGTCAGCACCCCGCCTGCGACCATCAACAACGATCTGGTACTCACTGGCTGGGTGCCTGGCACCGTGACCAACGGTGTGTGGACCGCCAACGGCGCCGGTTCGTCGACTATCACCGTCTCCATGGCCAACACCACCCAGTTCAACGCCGACACCGCGCGTTCGATTCCTGCCCAGAACGGCTACGCCACTGGCCAGATCACCAACCTGACCATCGACGGTAGCGGTGTACTGCTGGCCAACTTCAGCAACAACCAGACCAAGCCGATCGGTCAGCTCGCCCTTGCCAGCTTCACCAACGAGCAAGGCCTGCAACCGGTAGGCGGCAGCGGCTGGAAAGAAACCTTCGCCTCGGGTATCCCGGGCTACGATGCTCCGGAAACCGGCACCCTGGGTTCGATCGTCTCCAACTCCCTGGAAGAGTCCAACGTCAACCTGACCAATGAACTGGTCGAGCTGATCAAGGCCCAGAGCAACTACCAGGCGAACGCCAAGACCATCTCCACCCAGAGCACCATCATGCAGACCATCATTCAGATGGCCTGATATCGATGGTTGCCTGAACGCTGCACAAGAAGCCCCTCGCAAGAGGGGCTTTTTTGTGGGTGGGTGTTTTCGGGGGGGCTGTCCCGGCCTCATCGCGAGCAGGCTCGCTCCCACAGGTGGACGCATTCCAATGTGGTCACTGGCTGAACCAAAGCCGCTCCCACAGGGATTTTCAGTGAGCGCAAATCTTGCGAACGAACCGGAACATATGTGGGAGCGAGCCTGCTCGCGATGGGGTCAGCCCAGTCGCTACTTTTCTCAAGGCAAAAGAAAACCCCCGATAAACCAGCGGTCTATCGGGGGCTTCTTTAGCAAGCGCCTTGCAGCGCCCACCCACTCAGCTTATTGGCAAGCTTCGCAATCCGGCTCATCGATCGCGCAGGCCTTTGGCACGGGTGCCGGGCCGGCTGGAGCCGCCAGGACCGAATCGTCACCGTGGTTGCCGCCGCTGGAAACAGCGTTCAGCTTGCCGGTGTTGATGGTCGACTTCTCGGTGCTGGTGGCGGCCAGGGCACGGAGGTAGTAGGTGGTTTTCAGACCACGGTACCAGGCCATGCGGTAGGTCACGTCCAGCTTCTTGCCCGAGGCACCGGCGATGTACAGGTTCAGCGACTGAGCCTGGTCGATCCACTTCTGGCGACGGCTGGCCGCGTCGACGATCCACTTGGTGTCCACTTCGAACGCGGTGGCGTAGAGCTCCTTGAGCTCCTGCGGGATGCGCTCGATCTGCTGTACCGAACCATCGTAGTACTTCAGGTCGTTGATCATGACCGAGTCCCACAGGCCGCGGGCCTTGAGGTCGCGAACCAGGTACGGGTTGATCACGGTGAACTCGCCCGACAGGTTCGATTTCACATACAGGTTCTGGTAGGTCGGTTCGATCGACTGCGACACGCCAGTGATGTTGGCGATGGTGGCGGTCGGTGCGATGGCCATGATGTTGGAGTTACGGATGCCTTTCTGTACACGGGCGCGAACCGGCGCCCAGTCCAGGGATTCGTTCAGGTCAACGTCGATGTACTTCTGGCCACGCTGCTCGATCAGGATCTGTTGCGAGTCCAGCGGCAACACGCCCTTGGACCACAGCGAACCCTGGAACGTCTCGTACGAGCCGCGCTCGTCGGCCAGGTCGCAGGAAGCCTGGATCGCGTAGTAGCTGACCGCTTCCATGGACTTGTCGGCGAACTCGACCGCAGCGTCCGAACCGTACGGGATGTGCTGCAGGTACAAGGCGTCTTGGAAGCCCATGATGCCCAGGCCGACCGGACGGTGCTTGAAGTTGGAGTTCTTCGCCTGCGGCACCGAGTAGTAGTTGATGTCGATCACGTTGTCGAGCATGCGCACGGCGGTGTTCACGGTGCGTTGCAGCTTGGCGGTGTCCAGCTTGCCATCGACGATGTGGTTCGGCAGGTTGATCGAGCCCAGGTTGCAGACGGCGATCTCGTCCTTGTTGGTGTTCAAGGTGATCTCGGTGCACAGGTTCGAGCTGTGGACCACGCCCACGTGCTGCTGCGGGCTGCGCAGGTTGCACGGGTCCTTGAAGGTCAGCCACGAACAGCATCGACAGCATCTTGCGCCACAGGTCTTTGGCCTGGACGACTTTGAACAGCTTGATCTTGTTGTACTCGGTCAGGGCTTCGTAATACTCGTAGCGCTCTTCGAAAGCCTTGCCGGTCAGGTCATGCAGGTCTGGAACTTCGGATGGCGAGAACAGGGTCCACTTGCCGTCGTCGAAGACGCGCTTCATGAACAGGTCAGGGATCCAGTTGGCGGTGTTCATGTCGTGGGTACGACGACGGTCATCACCGGTGTTCTTGCGCAGCTCGATGAACTCTTCGATGTCCATGTGCCAGGTTTCCAGGTAGGCACACACCGCGCCCTTGCGCTTGCCGCCCTGGTTGACCGCGACCGCGGTGTCGTTGACCACTTTGAGGAACGGCACGACGCCCTGGGATTTGCCGTTGGTGCCCTTGATGTACGAGCCCAATGCGCGAACCGGAGTCCAGTCGTTGCCCAGGCCGCCGGCAAATTTGGACAGCATGGCGTTGTCGTGGATGGCGCCGTAGATGCCCGACAGGTCGTCCGGTACGGTGGTCAGGTAGCAGCTCGACAGTTGTGGACGCAGGGTGCCGGCGTTGAACAGCGTCGGGGTCGAGGCCATGTAGTCGAAGGACGACAACAGGTTGTAGAACTCGATGGCACGGTCTTCACGCTGCTTCTCTTCGATCGCCAGGCCCATGGCCACGCGCATGAAGAAAATCTGCGGCAGTTCGAAACGGATACCGTCCTTGTGGATGAAGTAACGGTCGTACAGGGTTTGCAGACCCAGGTAAGTGAATTGCTGGTCGCGCTCGTGGTTGATCGCCTTGCCGAGCTTTTCCAGGTCGAACTCGGCCAGTACCGGGTTCAGCAATTCGAATTCGATACCCTTGGCGACGTAGGCCGGCAAGGCCTTGGCGTACAGGTCGACCATTTCGTGGTGGGTCGCGCTCTCGGCGACTTCCAGGAAGCTCAGGCCTTCGGCACGCAGGGTGTCCATCAGCAGGCGGGCGGTCACGAAGGAGTAGTTCGGCTCGCGTTCCACCAGGGTCCGCGCGGTCATCACCAGTGCAGTGTTGACATCCTTGAGTGCGACGCCGTCATAGAGGTTTTTCAGGGTTTCGCGCTGGATCAGGTCGCCGTCGACTTCTTCCAGGCCTTCGCAGGCTTCGGTGACGATGGTGTTCAGGCGACCCATGTCCAGCGGCGCGAGGCTGCCGTCGGCGCGTGCGATGCGGATCGAAGGGTGGGCTTGGACCGGTGCGTCGGCCGGGGAGCGGGTGGCACGTTCCTTGGCGCGGGAGTCACGGTAGATCACATAGTCGCGGGCCACTTTCTGCTCGCCGGCACGCATCAGGGCCAGTTCGACCTGGTCCTGGATTTCTTCGATGTGGATGGTGCC
>LNAP01000777.1_pt1 | contig 40924 bp, 34 predicted proteins | sample 602601 | NCBI WGS metagenome assembly LNAP01 (sample SAMN02440304, study PRJNA202911) | soil metagenome | biome: Subtropical and temperate rainforests or woodlands; isolation source: soil samples (1 kg each in a 20% v/v slurry with milli Q water) were... ...
CTTGCGGGCGTTGTCCGCTAGCGCTACGGTCCTGGGCCCGCCAGCCCGCGCGAAGCTCGGCGATGTGGCGCAGTGCCTTCTGCGACATTTTCCACCAGCCGAACGGCCGCGGATCCGCCAACATGCTCATCGCCCGGGCATAGTCCAAGGTCAGTCCCGGCGTCCAGGCCATGGTGATGGCGCGCTTGCGGATCTGCGAGGCCACCCAAAGCTCGGGCGTCAGCAGTAGCCGGATCAGGACGCCCCATCCCGCACGGCTGCCGTGCAGGCGGCCGACCACCCCGTCCAGCGCGGCGTCCAGCGCGCGCGCCACCGAACTCGAACAATTGCGGTGGGTCAGGTTGTAGGTGCTGTCCTGCCGGTATTCCTCCCAGAATGCGGCCAGCTTTTCCGCGTCGTAATTCCGAATGCGCACGCGTGTGGTTGACGGGCACCAGGCCTTGGATTCGGTCGCGTAATCGGGCTGGTATACGCCGGGAATGTCGTTGTCGGGCGTCGCGCGCAGCAGGTTGCCGAACTCGTCGGGCGACCGGTCGATTTCTTCCTTGGGATACAGGCTGATGTAGATGCCTTCGGGGGACTCCATTGCCGCATGGCCGGTGGAGATCACGCCATTCACGTCGACGGCGGCGATATACCGGTCGACGAGCGGATAGTTGCGCGTTTGCGCCTTGGCCGACCCGGACGGCGTCCAGACGTGCACGGTAAGGGCACGTTCGGAATCGGCGGGCGGACCATCCCAGACAGGCGCCGGCGCCGCGGGTTCGGCGGGCAGATAGTCAGACGAGTCGTTGGCGGCAAACGCCGGGTTGGAGGCCAGGTATTTGACGCGCCGCGCCAGCCACAGCAATTTCAAACCTGCAATGGCCAGGAACAGCCCCAGGCAATACGGCACCGTGCCCACGTAGTTCGTGGGGTAGGGCTGGAAGAAGAAAATAGCCAGCAGGATTTCGGCCACCCCGGCGCCGAAAGCGTAGCGCCAGCGGTCGTATCGCACGACATAGGCGGCCAGGCATTGCAGCACGCCGTCCATCAGGAACAGCGCGCCGAAAATCATCGACAGCACAAAGTGCCCGTGATGGTGCCCGATCAGAATCAAGGTGCCCGCCAGCAGCACGAAAACGCCCTTGGTGTAGCGCAGGACGCGCTGGCCGCCCACGCCGGAAGAGGCGATCAGCAGCGTCGCCAGCCCTTCAATGATGATGAGGACGGCAAAGGCGTTCAGGGGAAAGTACAGGGCGTCGTCAAGAGCGTCGATAAAGACAGCGACGCCGGCCACCAGGAAGACGATGCCCAGGACGAAGAGCGCGCGCCAACGCTTGCGCAGATAGGGGACGCCCAAAAGCAGCAGTACAAGTTGTGGCATGCCAGCGATCCGGAGAGTGGGAAGGTAAATGCGAACTCAACGCAATGGTACCGAAACCGCCGGATGGTGAACACGTTAATGCGGCCTTCCTGTTCGTCGTATCCGCTTCCGCTTCTGCTTCCTGCTGCGGCAGGGCCGGCCAGCGGCGCGGCCTGCAACCTTTCGGCTTAAGCGGGCGCTGCCCAGGCCAGGCTCATTGCGTAGGCCCGCACGTCATGCGGCCACGTGGCAATGCACTGCGCAAAGCGCTCCCGGTCTTCCGCATAGAGCGCCCGGGTCGCTTCTTCGAAACCCGTCAGGTTGCCGGCGATGCTGGACATGAAGCGGTAGGCCGCTTCCTGCCGTTGGCGCTGTTGGTCGCGGGCGTCGTTCTCGCGGCGCGCCTGTTCCACCAGTTTGCGCAACGCCACGGACGCGCCGCCGGGCTGCGCGCCCAGCCAGTCCCAGTGCCGAGGAAGCAGGGTGACTTCCCGGGGCACCACACCCAGTTTCGGCCGGCCCCGCCCGCGCGGCACGGCGTCCGCGACATCGGCCACGTCAGCGGCGTCGGGTTCGGCGGTCGGCGCGTCTGCATTCGGTGGCGGAGTGTGGCGCGCGATGATCTGCGCGTCGTCGCCGCTCAGGTCCAGGTCCGTTTGCAGACCGGTGCCGTCTTGAAACACCAACAACGCGCGGCCGTTCTGGTTGGCCAGCGCGCGTTTGACGGCCAGCGCCACCTCGGCCAAAGGCCCGGCGGCCAACATGCGGTGGCCTTCGAATGCGGTGTAGCGAGGAGAGGCGATGACGTTCATGGTAATTAGGGTCCGATGCTCAAGCCGAGAGAGAAGTTGGGGCGAAGAAGTAGATGCGAAAGAGTAGGTGCGGATTATGATCCGGGTAAAAATATCTGTCAATATTATCCGGGTAAAATAATTTGTAGAGTGCGCAAAGCGGGGCACATAAAACGGGGCCGGATCGTCAGACGATTCGCAGCTTTCTCCTGCATGCCGGACCGCAAAAATTCCGTACAAACCTAGGGTGAACACCTAGTCAAAACATGCAGGCGGCGTATAATCTTGCTTTGCGCCCGGAGTTACCCATGCGTCTCGTTCAAAAAGCGCTCACCTTCGACGATGTGTTGTTGGTGCCTGCGTATTCCGAGGTGTTGCCGCGCGACACCTCCCTGGCCACGCGCCTGACTCGCAATATCAGCCTGAATATCCCCCTTGTGTCCGCCGCCATGGACACCGTCACCGAATCGCGTCTGGCCATCGCCATGGCGCAAGAGGGCGGCATCGGGATCATTCACAAGAATTTGTCCGCCGATGCCCAAGCCCGTGAAGTGGCTCGCGTCAAGCGCCACGAATTTGGCATCGTGATCGATCCGGTCACCGTCACCCCCCAGATGAAAGTGCGCGACGCCATTGCGTTGCAGCGCCAGCATGGCATCTCGGGTCTGCCGGTGGTCGAAGGCCGCAAGCTGGTCGGCATCGTGACCAACCGCGATCTGCGTTTTGAAGAAAACCTGGATCAGCCCCTGCGCAACATCATGACGCCGCAGGAACGCCTGGTCACCATGAAGGAAGGCGCCACGCTGGACGAAGCGCAGGCCCTGATGCACAAGCACCGTCTGGAACGCGTGCTGATCGTGAACGACGGCTTTGAACTGCGTGGCCTGGCCACCGTCAAGGACATCGTCAAGAACACCGAACACCCGATGGCCAGCAAAGACGGCCAAGGCCAGTTGCGTGTTGGCGCAGCGGTAGGCGTGGGCGCCGGCACCGAAGAGCGCGTGGAAAAGCTGGTTGCGGCAGGCGTCGACGTCCTGATCGTCGACACGGCCCACGGCCACTCCAAGGGCGTGCTGGAAGGCGTGCGCTGGGTCAAGCAGAACTACCCCAAGGTTGAAGTCATTGGCGGCAACATCGCCACCGCCGCCGCCGCGCGCGCGCTGGTCGAGTACGGCGCCGACGGCGTGAAGGTCGGTATCGGCCCCGGCTCCATCTGCACCACGCGTATCGTCGCGGGTGTGGGCGTGCCGCAGATCCATGCCATTTCCGAAGTCGCCAAGGCGCTGGAAGGCACGGGCGTTCCGCTGATCGCCGACGGCGGCATCCGCTATTCGGGCGACGTCGCCAAGGCGCTGGCCGCCGGCGCGTTCGCCTGCATGATGGGCGGCATGTTCGCCGGCACGGAAGAAGCGCCGGGCGAAGTCGTGTTGTTCCAGGGCCGTTCGTACAAGTCGTACCGCGGCATGGGCAGCCTGGGCGCGATGACGGACGGCTCCGCCGACCGCTACTTCCAGGATCCGTCCAACAACGCCGACAAGCTGGTTCCGGAAGGCATCGAAGGCCGCGTCCCCTACAAGGGCAGCGTGCTGGCCATCATCTTCCAACTGGTCGGTGGCATCCGCGCTTCGATGGGCTATTGCGGCGCCGCAACCATCGACGACATGCGCACCAAGGCCGAATTCGTGGAGATCACCTCCGCCGGCGTGCGCGAGTCCCACGTACACGACGTGCAGATCACCAAGGAAGCGCCTAACTACCGCGCCGACTGATCCAGTACAGTCAATCTCCATGCCACGCATTACGCACCGGCAGAATCGCGAAATCAATGCGCGGTTCTGCCGGTGCGGTTTTGTCGACGGGCCGCCCCTAGACAAAACAGCCCCCTCGGGGGGCAGCAAGCCCGCGCAGCGGGTGCGGCGTGGGGGCATTTTTTATTTCCAACGGGTAGAGTCTCCATGCACCAGCGCATCCTCATTCTTGACTACGGTTCGCAAGTCACCCAGCTGATCGCCCGCCGCGTGCGCGAAGCCGGCGTCTATTCTGAAGTCCACCCCGGCGACGTCGACGACGCCTTCGTGCGTGAACAGATGGCGCAAGGCCTGAAGGGCATCATCCTGTCGGGCAGCCACGCTTCCGCCTACGAAGAAGGCTCCATGCGCGTGCCGCACGCCGTGTTCGAGCTGGGCGTGCCCGTGCTGGGCATCTGCTACGGCATGCAGTCCATGGCGCAGCAACTGGGCGGCGTGGTCAGCTTCTCGGACCACCGCGAATTTGGCTACGCCGAAGTCCGCGCCCACGGCCACACCAAGCTGCTGGAAGGCCTGGCAGACTTCGACACGCCTGAAGGCCACGGCATGCTGAAGGTCTGGATGAGCCACGGCGACAAGGTCACCGAGCTGCCCCCGGGCTTCAAGCTGATGGCGTCCACGCCGTCGTGTCCCATCGCCGGCATGGCCGACGAAGACCGCCGCTTCTACGCCGTTCAGTTCCACCCCGAAGTCACGCACACCGTCCAAGGCAAGGCCATGCTGGCCCGCTTCGTGAACGAGATCTGCGAATGCCAGGGCGACTGGAACATGCCCGACTACGTCTCGGAAGCCGTTGCCCGCATCCGCGAGCAAGTCGGCACCGACGAAGTCATCCTGGGCCTGTCCGGCGGCGTGGATTCGTCCGTTGCCGCCGCGCTGATCCACAAGGCCATCGGCGACCAGCTCACCTGCGTGTTCGTCGACCATGGCCTGTTGCGCCTGGACGAAGGCAAGCAGGTCATGCAGACCTTCGCTGAAAACATGGGCGTGAAGATCATTCACGTCGATGCCACCGCGCAATTCATGGGCAAGCTGGCCGGCGTTGCCGACCCGGAAGCCAAGCGCAAGATCATCGGCCGCGAATTCGTCGAAGTGTTCCAGGAACAAGCCGGCAAGCAGCAAAGCGCCAAGTGGCTGGCCCAGGGCACGATCTACCCCGACGTCATCGAATCCGCTGGCGCCAAGACGGGCAAGGCCACGTCGATCAAGTCGCACCACAACGTGGGCGGCCTGCCGGACACGCTGAACCTGCAACTGCTGGAACCCCTGCGCGAACTGTTCAAGGACGAAGTCCGCGAACTGGGCGTGGCCCTGGGCCTGCCGCCGCAAATGGTCTACCGCCACCCGTTCCCGGGTCCGGGTCTGGGCGTGCGAATCCTGGGCGAAGTGAAGCATGAATATGCTGAACTGCTGCGCCGTGCCGATGCGATCTTCATCGAAGAACTGCGCAACACCAAGGACGAGGCCAGCGGCCTGACCTGGTACGAGCTGACGTCGCAAGCGTTTGCGGTTTTCCTGCCGGTTAAGTCGGTGGGCGTGATGGGCGACGGACGGACGTATGAGTACGTTGTTGCCTTGCGTGCCGTGCAGACGTTTGACTTCATGACGGCCGATTGGGCGCCGCTGCCGCACCCGCTGCTGGCTCGCGTTTCTTCGCGGATTATTAATGAAGTGCGCGGGATTAACCGCGTGGTTTATGACGTCTCGAGCAAGCCGCCGGCGACGATTGAGTGGGAGTGATTTGACGTCCTTCGAGGACTATCGCCAGCTATCGAAAAATCGTCGTAACGTAAACGTCACGGCATCTATCGGTGGCTATCGCCGGCTAGCAAAACAAGTTGACGGTCGCGCTGGCGGTAAGAATCGAGGCCGGATTAAGACACTCTCGTTCACTATTGAGGTTTTTACCGTCTTTGACGGTAAAAATCTCGCCCAGCAGCTCTCTATCCCATCTCTCAACGAGCGCTATCGATTTATCGTCGCAGCGTACGCGGCCCAGTCAAGCCGCATCAACTGTCCCACGGCGCTTGCTGCCAGCGATCAAACAAAAAGTCGCTGAACGCCGTTAGTCGACGAGGCACGGGCTCTCGCCGCGCCCTCACAATGCTGATCTTCGAGGGCGTGGCTTCCCATTCCGGCAACACGCGCACCAGCCGGCCGTCGCGCAGTTCCTCGTGGATGTCCCAGGTCTCGCGCAGCGAGATACCCAACCCAGCCAGGCACCACGCATGCAGCACGTCACCGCTGTCGCTGCACAGCGTGCCGCTGACTGCAACAGGCTTCTCCCGGCGGCCTTTACGCAGCGGCCAGGTGCTTTGCAGCAGGCCCGGATACGCGAACACCAGACAGTTGTGCCGCTCCAGTTCTTCCGGTTGCGCGGGTTGTTCGTGCGCTTTCAGATAGGCCGGAGAGGCAGCCAGGATGCGTCGGTTGTCGGCCACGCGCCGCGCCACCAGCCGCGAATCCGCCAACTCGCCCATGCGGATCGCCAGGTCGAGGTCGCCGCTATACAGATCCTGCACCTGATCGGACAGGCGCAGGTCGAAGCCGACGCGGGGATGCAGGCGGCAGAAATCGTGGATCGCCGGGGCGACGAACTTGCGCCCGAACGGCGTGGGCGCGGTCAGGCGGATGGTGCCGCTCAGTTCCTGGCTTGCCCCGGTCGCCAGTTCCTGCACTTCTTCCAACACCGACAGGGCAACCCGTGCGCGCTCGGCGATGGCGCGGCCTTCGCCGGTGATTCGCAAGTTACGGGTGTTGCGCTCGAACAGCGTGGTGCCCAACGCCTGTTCCAGCCGGGCGATCTGCTTGCTGACCGTCTTAGGCGCGAGGTGCAGGTCGCGTGCGGCGGCGGAAAAGCTCTGGCGCTCCACCACGTGCACGAACACCACCAGGTCATCTAGGTTGCGCAGGGCCATTTGGGTCATTCCGGGGAAAGTGTTTGTCTATTTTGGTCATTTAAAGGATATACCGGATTCACCAAAATGAGGTTTCTTACTTCGCATGCCGCAACGCGCACGCCTCCGCCGGAGGCGCTCGGCGGTGTGCTTGACTCGCTTGCAGGAGCCTCCGATGACCCAACAGATCCTTTTCGTCCTGACCCGCCACGACCGCAAGGGGCCGGCCGGCACCGCCGACGCCGCGCTCAGTGGTTCCTATCTGTCCGAGGTCACGCATCCGCATCGGGTGTTGGCCGAAAAGCGAGTCTGAACCATGAGTCCACGTATGCCTTTCGTCATCTACGTCTTCGCGCTTTGCGCGTTCGCCCTGGGCTTTACCGAGTTCGTCACCATCGGCCTGGTGTCCACTATTTCCGCCGATCTGCATGCCAGCGTTAGCCAGGTCGGCGCGGCGGTTACGGCCTATGCGCTGGGTGCGGTGATTGGTGCGCCGGGCCTGACTGCGCTGGCGACCCGCTGGCCGCGCAAGCGGCTGCTGCTGGTGGCGATGGGGCTGTTCACGCTGGGCAATGCGGTGGTCAGCTTGTCGGATGCCCTGACGCCCATGCTAATTGCCCGCTTTGCTTCGGGCCTGGGGCATGGGGTGTTTCTCGCCGTGGCATCCAGCGTGGCAACCCAACTGGCGGGGCGGCATCGTGCCGGTGCAGCGGTGGCCGTGGTGTTCGGCGGCCTGACGCTGGCCCTGGCGCTGGGGGTGCCACTTGGCACCTACCTGGGCAGCGTGTTGAGCTGGCAGGTGATCTTCATGGCAGTAGCCGCGAGCGGCCTGATTGGCTTTCTGGGTCTGCTGGCCCTGATGCCGACGGATCGGAACGACGCCTCAGCGCAGGCCAACGCGATGGATGGCCTGATAGCGATGTTCAATCCGCGCCTGCTGGCCGGGGCCGGCATCACCGTGTTGGCGTATGCGGGGTCGTTCGCGCTCTACACCTACATTTCGCCGATTCTGCGGCAGGTGACGAACGTCAGCGAGAGCACGGCCAGCCTGCTGATGCTGGGCTACGGCGTGATGGCCGCCATCGGCAACATCTGGGGTGGACGCCTGACCGACCGCAAGGGCGCGGACTTCGCCGTGATGACCGTGCTGGTCGGCCTGGCTGTCGTGCTGTTGGCGATCTGGGCATCGGCGCCATCGCTGCCATTGATGGTGTTGTGGACGGGCCTGTTGGGTGCGCTGACCTATGCGGCGGTGCCTGCCTTGCAGGCGCGGGTGATCGGGCTGTCGCACATCCACGCGCCGCAGGCACCGGCAGTGGCGGCTGGGCTGAATATCGCCGGCTTCAATGGCGGCATCGCGCTGGGGGCGCTGCTGGGGGGGGCCAGCCTGGAAGCGATGGGGCTGACCAGTACAGCCTGGGTCGGTGCGGTGGCCGTGGGGCTGGGGATTGTCTGGATGCTCTGGCAGATGCGAGAGAACCGTGCTCAACGCACCGAAGTGCCTGGATGAGGGTATAGCGATGGAGTTTCGTCAACCACGAAAGCGCCGATCCGGGGCGGCACAGGGTCGCGCTGGACGTGCACTGCCTGGATGGGCGTCGCAGGTTCCGCCCATTCGGGCATGACGCGCACCAGGGCACCGCTGCGCAGTTCCTCGGCGACATGCCAGGTCTCGCGCAGCGAGAGCCCCATGCCGGCAACGCTCCAGGCACGCAGGGCATCGCCGTTGTCGCTGCGCAGGTCGCCCATGATTTCCACCATCTCGGTTTTGCCGCCGCGGACGCTGTGCTTGTCGCAAGCCTGAATAGGCAAACAGCAGGCATGGGGGCCGATGCAACTTGCGGGGATGCGAAGGAGCGCCCATGTCTCGCGGATAGGCCGGCGCCGCTACAAGAATGCGTCGACTGTCGGCTAGCTTGCGGCTGACCAGCCGGGAGTCGGCGAGCTGGCCGACGCGCACGGCCAGGTCAATATCGCCGCCGTACAGATCGACCACATGGTCGCTCAACTGCAAATCGAAGCCCGACTGGGGATGGCGCTCGCGAAAGGCAGTGATGACCGGTGCCAGATAACGCACTCCCAGCGGCACCGGCGCCGTCATGCGCAGCATGCCCGTCAGCGTCTGTGCACCTTGCCGGGCCACGTCGGCGGCCTCGTCCAGCAAGGCCAACGCCGGGCGGGCACGCTCAGCGACGGCGCGGCCTTCGTCAGTGATGCGCAGGTGCCGCGTGTTGCGCTCGACGCGGGGAGTTCGGACGGCTGCGCTGGTCGTCGGTAGAGTGATTTGACCCTTGTCCGATTTTCTTCAGTCGGCCGTTAGTCTGAGTTCCCATGCTTTGGCCCCCTGAGTGCGTGCCAGCGTCAACGCCTGCTGCAAAATCTCTGATTTCGATGCGCGTCCAGACGACTTATTCGATAGCGTCCGGGACTTGATCCTCATGAGCTCGGGGGCGTTCCAAAGCTGCCCTCTGGCGGCGCCACCTGTCAGGTAGGCATTGATGAGTTTGGCTGCTTCTCGGGTACGCCCCTGTTCGACCATCGCGTTTGCAAAGTCAGATAAAAAAACGGAATAAGTTGGGTCGAATCCGTGCGTTTGAAGCGTCTCGATTGCTGATTGAAGATCCAGGAAAGAGACAGCATTGGGTTCTTGGAACACTTGCGCCCAAAGCGAAAAGGCCGATCCATAGAGTCCCCAAAACTCCAGGCCGTGATTTCCTGCCACTTGATTGAGCTGCTGCGATACGCGCGCGACTTCTTCGACGTCTCCTGAAAGTGCCGCCACAGTACAGCTTCCCTCCGCAAGGGCACAGCATAAGGTGCAGGCGTGATCCAGCGCCATAGCCTCATCAATCGCTACTCGGGCGGCCCGTCGAGCTTTAGTCGCGTTCCCCATTAACCACAGAATGCGAGAAAGAAAGGCCCAGCCAGCCACACGCTGGTCCAATCCGAATCTGAAATGGGATCCATGACGTTCGTCGCGCGCATAACTGTCGAGCATGGATTCAATTTCAATCAAAGCTTCAGTGTGATTGCCCAAAAAATGATGAGATGTCCCGATCAGGCGACGTGCTGTCAGAAGTGCAGCTTGGTCGCGATGCCTCAGGGCTAAATCCGCCATGCTTTTCCCGTGCCGGAGGGCTTGTGCGTAGCGTCCGCTACGGAGATGAAAGAGCCATAGGCCATATTCAGCTTGGAGCTGTGTTTCCTTATCATCCAGTCTCAGGGCGAGATCGCCGGCCCTTGTCCAAGCCTGCCCGTTGGCCGGAATCGGTCCACGTGACCAGGTTAACGAAGTGGCCAGTGCAGCCTGAATCATCATCTCCTGCTGCTCCTCAATGGCAGGAGTTTTTGTTTCTTCCAGTACGTCCGTAATCCTCTCGCGACACTCGTCATGGAGTGATAGTTGTATCCAGAACGGGGCTGAGTTGGCCAGGATGCGCAGCCCTAGGGTGCGGTGCTGATTATCTAAGAATGCCCAGGCAAGAGCAGACCTGATGTCATCGATGTGGTGTTCGTATTGTCTCCTCCATTGTGTCGTGGGCAGAGACATCCAATCCCGTTGGGCTTGAGAAACTAATTCTTCAACAAAGCGTGCATGCTTCTCAGCCATGGCCGGCGCGCGGTCTGCAAGCTGCTCCAAGGCGTACGCCCGTAGCATGGTCAGATAGCGATAGCGAGTCGGCTGGGTTCCGGCCTGCAGCGTGATCAGCGATTTTTCGACGAGGCCGTAAAGAACATCGACCAGTCTGGAAGAGCCTTCCGGCTGGGCGCCTACGATCCGTTCTGCGGTGGTAATAGTGAAATCGCCAGGGAAAATGGCCAGTTCCTGGAACACCGTTTGCTCTACGGAGTTAAGTAACTGGTAACTCCACTTCAAGGCATCACCCAGAGTCCGGTGGCGACCCGGGGTCTGGCGTTTCTGAGCGGCAAGCAATCCGGATGAAAGGGCTAAATCGTCGGTGACCGCTGCGAGACCGAGCGATGGCACGCGAGCTGCGGCGATTTCCAATGCCAGTGGAACCCCATCGAGCGCCCTGCATAACGTCGTGACCTGCTCTACGTTCTTTTCCGTAAGCTCGAAATGATAGTCTGCGGAAGTTACACGGCGTACAAACAGTTCAACAGCACTGTAGTTTTGTGCGTTTGCTGCGTTGATGGTGTGCGGGGGGACGGTGAGAGGACTGAGCCGGTAGACCTGCTCACCGTCCAACCCCAATGGGGTCTGGCTGGTGAGTAGCACGGTCAGTCGAGAATCGGATTCCAGAAGCCGCTCGAGGGCTGCTGCACAGGCTGACGTAACGTGTTCACAGTTATCAACGACCAGTAATGCTCTTCTCGGGTGAGAGGCTAACTGTGTACCTGTTCCAGCAAGTCCCACCAACGCGCTCGAAATGGCTGGTGATACTGATGCAGCGCTGTCCAGTTGCGACAAGTCGGCGAAGTAAACCCCATCGGGAAAACAAGGGCTGGATTCTGATGCGGCCTCTATCGCCAAACGGGTCTTACCTATGCCGGCAGGGCCGGTGAGCGTACATAGGGTTTGGGTAGCCAACAGCCGGTTTAATTCAAGCAGTTCCTCAACACGACCGATCAAAGGGGACCGCGGGCGCGGCAGACCGACCCGTGCATGATGTGCTCCTATGGACGACGTTACCGCCCGATGAGACTGCACTGAACCTGTAAATCGATAACCCCGGCCAAATTCCGTTGCAATAAGATCCCGATCGTCCCCCAGTATTTTTCGCAATGACGAGATCTGCGCCTGCAAACTGTTTTCTTCGACGACTTCTTTCGACCATATTCGGGAAAGAAGCGCATCTTTGGACACCACCTGGCCCGCTGTACCTACAAGTTGGACTAGCACCTCAAGCGCACGCTCACCCAGCTCTAGTCGTAAACCATCTCTCAACAAGAGTCGCAGACGCGGGAACAGTTGGTAGCGGCCGAAAGCAACCATATCGTCGTCGCGCGAGTCAGGGCTCTTCGACGGCCTTTCATGGCGAGTCTTTGTACCGGTAGGCATTTTCGTCACATGGCAGATCGCGAGAGTCGATCTGAATTTCAGACGTCTGAAATTGTAGACCAAAGACTTCGCCCGTGCGCTAGGTCACGATGGCTGTCCCTGTACTTCCTTGTGAGACTGTCCATGTCCCAGACAACGGCAGATAGCGAATCTCGGGCGGGCTCTGCCGACCTTGAAGAGCCTGCATTGGCACCTCGGCTTGACACTTCCCTGCTGATGATGATGGCGGTAGCCTGCGGCGTCTTCGTCGCAAATGTTTACTACAACCAGCCAATTCTGGAGCTGTTACATCAGGCATTCCCGCAAGCGACTAGCCTGGTTAATTTGGCCCCAACGGCTACGCAACTGGGGTTCGCCTGCGGTCTGTTTTTTCTGATCCCGCTGGGCGACCGGATTGATCGGAGAAAATTGATTCTTGGGCAAGCGGCAGCTTTAATCGTGGCATTGGTATGCCTAGCTGCTGCCCCGAATGCCTGGATGCTTGTGATCGCTTCAGCCGTTGTAGGTATTTCAGCGTCAGTTGCCCAGCAAATCGTACCGTTCGCAGCAGAACTCGCCGCCCCTAGTCGCCGTGGCCAAGTCGTCGGCATAGTGATGAGCGGCGTGCTTTGCGGTCTTCTGCTGGGTAGGGCTGTCGGCGGGTTTACTGGCGATCATTGGGGCTGGCGTGCCACGTTTTGGCTAGGGGCCTTGATGACCGCTATTGCCTGGTTAATGTTGCTAGTCAAGCTTCCACACAGCAAGCCCCAGACAAACCACAGCTACTTTGGCCTTATGAAGTCACTCATCGTGCTGTGGCGGGAAGAACCGCTTTTACGCCGCGCGACGTGTATTCAGGCGGCGCTGTTCGGTTCCTTTATCGGTCTATGGACAATTCTGGCATTGCATCTGCATGAGGCATTCGGCTTGGGCGCTGATGTGGCGGGCCTCATGGGGGTTGTTGGTGCGGTCGGCATTTTGATTGCCCCACTCGCTGGCCGCGTAGCCGATCATCGTGGACCCCGTGTCGTTATCGGGGTTGGTTGCCTAATTATGCTGCTGTCATACCCAGTTCTTGGCCTCTGGGGCAGCCTTGTTGGCCTGATTGTCGGCATCATCCTGTTGGATCTGGGTGAACAGTTAGCTCTCATCTCCAACCAACATGTGGTTTACGCACTTCGACCAGAGGCTAGAAGTCGGCTCAACACACTGTTCATGAGCGGCATGTTCTTAGGTGGCGCAGCAGGTTCATGGGGGGCAAGCGTTAGTTGGCGCCTGGGTGGATGGCATACCGCGTGCCTATTCGGCGGCTTATTGGTGTTGCTCGCGTTTGTTCTTCACTTCACAGGGAGACTGGCGGCTTATGCAAATGCCAAGAGTTGAAACGTTGGCAGCGGTGACAAGGCTTGTGTGGAAAAAAGCGCCGTTAACGCTCGGCGGCTTGATGCCGTACAGAGCGATAGATGGTGACCTGGGAGCCTCCTCGTCCCTGCGGGGTTAACGTCACATCCACTGGTTGGCTTACTGCCGATATGCGCCGATCGCTGTCCTTGCTTATTGGCCCAGGCGAGAACTAGCAGAATCAAGTAGGCGCATGACTCCGCAAAATTCGCGGCGGTTCATTGCTCCCCACCTTCAATCAACATCGACCTTAATCGCTGACGTTGTCTCTCCAGCGCCGCTATCTGTTTCTCCAATATCGCCAGCCGCTTGCGCTTCGCATCCGTGATATCCGCGCATGCCTTCGCCCCTTCGATCAGCAACATGCAATCCGGAAAGCTGCGAATTTCTTCCAAGCTGAAGCCGGTGGCGATCAAACGCTGGATCTGTTTAACCTGCGTGACGGCCACCGCCTCGAATGCGCGGTATCCATTCTGGGCACGCGTCGACGCAAGTAAGCCGTGCTGATCGTAGTGGCGAATCGCGCGTACGCTGACGCCGGTTGCTTGCGCCAAAGCACCGATCTTCAGCAGGGTGGTGGACTCGGTCTGGTTCATGAGCCGAACCTTATCACCGGCGCTTGACTGTGATACTAATGTCAGGCTTTAGCCTGGGCTCTTTCCCTTTGAAGGAGCTTCAACATGTTGTCTTTCAATCTCTTTACCCAATGGCGCAAGGGTTTTGCCGCAGTGGTCTTGATGGCTGCATCCGCGCTGGCGCAGGCCGGCGTGGAACCGTACACCGTGACGGCGCCTGATGGGGTGCGCATCGCGGTACAAGAGGCCGGCGACCCGAACGGCCAGCCCATCATTTTCATTCATGGACTGCTGGGCAGCCATCTCAGTTGGGACAAGCAGGTCAACAGCCGGGAGTTGCAGCGCTATCGGCTGATTACGTTCGATATGCGCGGGCATGGCTTGTCCGGTCAGCCTGAGCGTGCCGATGCCTACCGTGATGGGCGACGTTGGGCGGATGACCTGGCAGCGGTGATCGCCGGCTCGGGAGCCCGCCAGCCTGTCCTGGTGGGGGGGTCGCTGGGCGCCGCCGTGACCACGAATTACTTGGCTGCCTATGGTGACGGGCAAATCGCCGGGGCGGTATACGTTGGAGGCGTTATCGAGCTGACACCGGAGCAAATCGTGTCGCATCCAGAGGTGTACCGAGGAATGGCATCGCCGGATCTCAAGACGCATCTCGATGCCGAGCGTGAATTTGTGGCGCTGTGCTTTGCCAACCCGCCTGACGCACTGACGTTCCAGCGTTTGCTGGCGAATGCGGCCATGGCCTCACAGAACATGCAGAACGCCGTGCATGGCATGTCGTTGGATGCGCCCAAGGGCTTGGGAGCCATGCACAAGCCGCTGTTGCTGATCTATGGCGCGGGTGACGCCTTGGTTCAAGCCCAACCGTCCTTCAACCGCGCCAAGGCTCTGAACGCCGGCGCCATCGGCAGGTTCTACCCAAAGGCGGGGCACTCGCCCTTTCTGGAGGAGACGCAGCGCTTCAATCGCGATCTGTCCGCCTTTGTGGATGCGGCGACACCGCGTTAGCCCTTCATCGGCGGACTAGAAAAATCAACGCTGGCATGTTTTATAGCAGTCGATATAAAATCCCCTGACATTGCACGGCGTCTGCAACGCAAGTGCCTCCGTCAACCAGCTTGCTCCAGGGGTGGTCACCGTATGACGCGATTTGCCGACCCCAGCCAGGACGCCGCCATCGGACCCGCTCCCGTATCCCAACTCCGACCACCGTCTCGCCAAACCCTTCGCGGGCTTGGCTGGGCGGCTCTTAGCGTATTGATCTTCGCCGGTTGGTTCGTGGTGACGCGCTTTAGCGTGACGCGGGAACTGCGCTTGTGGGATGTCACCGCGTTGCGGTTTGGCATCGGGGCCGTCATTCTCTTTCCAGTGCTGCTGCGTGGCGCAAGGCGCATTTCCGCCACGCAGTGGGCAGAAGGGCTGCTATACGCCTGCCTGTGGGGCATGCCCTTCGTCCTGGCGGTCGCACTGGGCCTGCAGCTCACGTCCGCCGGCCGGGCAGCGGCGGTTGCGCCGACGCTCATGCCCGTCTTCGTCGGGCTATTTGCCTGGGTCTTCCTGAAAGAACGGCCGGGCAGGGGGCGGTGGCTCGGCTATCTGGCCATCGTCATCGGGTTGGTGTGCATGGTTGCTGGCGGAGCTTCGGCCCATGGCGTCGCGAATCCGGTGGGGTTGCTGGCGCTGGTCACTGCCGCCGCAATGTGGGCCGTGTATACGCTGCTGTTTCGGCGCAGTGCATTGACGCCGGTGCAGGCGGCGGCGCTGATCTGCTTCTGGTCGGCCGTGCTGTTCCTGCCGGTCTACCTGTTTGCCGGACTTAGCCGTCTTGCCTTGGCATCGCCCGGCGAAATTGGTTTGCAGGCTTTCTATCAGGGCGTCTTGATGAGCGGCGTGGCTATCGTGTCCTTCAACAGATCCGTCGCGCTGCTGGGGCCATCCGCCGCGACGGCCATCATTGCCTTGATACCGGCGGTTGCCGCGCTTGCCGCCATTCCCGTTCTGGGTGAGTTGCCGTCGTGGGAAGAGGGCGTTGCGCTTCTTGCCATCGTCGGCGGCGTGCTTATGGCAGCCCGTCCCAAGCGCCAGGTAGCAGTCCCATCGACCACCACGACAGCGAGACAACAGCCATGATCCGTTTCTACTTTCATCCGACGCCTAACCCTGCCAAGATCGCGCTCTTTCTGGAAGAGACCGGGTTGGCATACGAAGCCGTGCCCGTCGACACCAGCAAAGGCGAGCAGCACGCACCGGCGTTTCGGGCCATCAATCCGAATGGCAAAGTGCCGGCCATTGTTGATACCGACGGCCCTGGCGGCAAGGAAGCGCGCGTCTTTGACTCGACCGCTATCCTGATCTATCTGGCCGACAAGACCGGCCAGCTTGCGGGCACGCCCGAGGATCGGCCCGAATTGTTGTCGTGGCTGCTGTTCATTGCCTCGGGGCTGGGGCCGTTCTCGGGCCAGGCGGTGCACTTTCAGTTTGCCGCACCCGCTGGCCTGGACTACGCCGTTAACCGTTATCGCCGGGAGGCCGAGCGGCACTATCAGGTGCTGGACCAGCATCTGGCGGGACGCGAGTTCATCGTCGGCAACAGCTTCACGATTGCGGATATTTCGGCGTGGGGCTGGCTTGACCGGGCCTCGCGCGTGCGCAAAGGTGCCGAAGATCCGCTGGCGCCGTTTTCGGAACTGAAACGCTGGTTTGCCAGCGTGGATGCACGCCCGGCCGTCGCACGCGCTCGGGCGCTTAGTAAAAGCCACCAGTGGAAAACGGTGAACGACGACGAGACCAAGCGCGCGTTGTTCCCGTCGAATTTTCCTCCTGCGTCGGCGCAGGAAAGTTGATATGGCGCGCCCGAAAGCGTTTGACGAAGCGGCGGCGCTCGACGCCGCCATCGAGTGCTTCTGGTCGCGCGGCTATGAAGCGACCTCGGTTCGCGATCTGGCTGCTGCGATGGGTATCGTGGGTCCCAGCCTGTACAACACGTTTGGAGACAAGCGCGCGTTGTACCAGCGGGCGCTTGCCCATTATGTCGAACGCGGCTTTTGTGAACGGGTCAGGCGCTTCGAGTCCCAGTTGGCGCCTCGGGCGGCTATCGGTGCATTCTTTGACGAGATCATCGAATTGTCGCTGGCGGACGAGCAGCGCAAGGGCTGCATGATCGTGAATTCGGCGCTGGAGCTGTCGCCGCACGATGCCGAGTTTCGCGAGGCGCTGGCGCTTGTGCTGCGGGATATGCAGGCCTTTTTCCTGCGTTGCGTGAAGGCGGGTCAAGAGGCAGGCACCATCAACGCCGGGCAGTCGGCGGAGGATCTTGCACGCATGCTGCTCGGCTTGCTGATGGGCCTGCGCGTACTGGCGCGGGCACGGCCAGAAGCGGAACTGCTGCGCGGCTTGGTGCGGCCCGCGCTGGCTTTGCTTGATGATGCCGGCGCCGGAAAACTAGGGTTATCCGGGATTCTTTATGCTTAAACTTTTGTGAAGAATAAGCGCCAGATGCAGGGCACCGCCGTGATGAGGCATCAAGGCGGTTCACCGGGGTGCGGCACCTGACGCACCGTACGCAGGATCGCGCGGTGGCGCCCCAAAGGAGAATCGCATGCTGCTGCGTAGACATTGCCTTGCCATGATGATGCTGGCGCTGGCTGGGTGGGCGACGGGCAGCCAAGCGCAAACGGCGCCTCAGGCCTGGCCCACCAAGCCGGTGCGCCTGGTCGTGGGGTTGGCCCCTGGCGGGCTGGTCGACGTGCTGACGCGCACGGTACAGCCGCATTTGGCCGAGGCCTTGAAGCAGACCGTTATCGTGGAGAATCGGGGCGGCGCGGGCGGCAACCTGGCGGGCGCCGAGGTCGTGCGCAACGGCGGAGACAACCATACCTTCTTGCTCAATCCGTCGACCACCGAATCGGTCAACCCGCTGATGTTCGCCAGCATGCCATTCGATCCGCAGCGGGATCTGCGGCCGGTCGCCTTGTTGGCCAACAGCCAGTTGTTCCTGTTTGTCCGGTCCTCGCTGGGCGTCGATACGCTTGAAGCGTTCGTCGAATACGCCCGCAAACAGCCGGATCCGCTCAACTACGGGTCGGCGGGCAACGGCACGACGCCGCATCTGGCTGGCGAGCTGCTCAAGCAGGCTACCGGCATGCAGGCCACCCACGCGCCATATCGTGGCGTGGCGCCGGCGATTCAAGACCTGGCCGCGGGCCAGATCGACTTTGCGTTTGGACCGGCCACGGTTTTTCCCATGGTGCAAGCGGGCAAGCTGAAGGTGCTGGCGGTGGCAAGCCGGCAACGGGCTGCCGTGGCGCCCGACATACGAACCTTTTCCGAGGCCGGCATTGACGGCGTTTTCGCGGACAGCCTGTTCGGCGTGTATGCCGCCGCCGGCACCCGCGATGATGTGGTCGATCGCATGAACGGCGAAATCAATAAGGTACTGGCACGGCCTGAGATCAAGGCGCGGTTCCTGGACGCCGGCGCCGAGGCGCTACCGCTGAGTGTGGCCGACTACACCGCGCGTGTGCAGGACGAGAAGAAATTGTTCGCCCCATTGATAAAGTCGTTGGGGCTGAAGGAACAGTAGAGAAATAAGGAGTCAGACTGCAATTTCGCCGATGCCAGCGCAAAAATGCAGTCTGACTCCATGGCGCATCAGCCCAACAGTTCCTTCCGAACAATCTCCGCGCCTTCGCTCAGCGCCAGCAACTTGCCGTGCGCAATGGCGCGCGACAACGGCGCCATGCCGCAGTTCGTGCACGGATACAGCTTGTCGGCATCCACGAACTTAAGCGCCTTCCGCAGCGTGTTGGCGACTTCTTCCGGCGTTTCAACCTTGTCGCTGGCTACGTCAATGGCGCCGACCATCACCTTCTTGCCGCGAACCAGTTCGAGCAGATCGATCGGCACGTGCGAGTTGTGGCATTCCAGCGAGATGATGTCGATACTGGATTGTTGCAGTTTGGGGAAAGATTCCTCGTACTGACGCCATTCCGAACCCAGGGTCTTCTTCCAGTCGGTATTGGCCTTGATGCCGTAGCCGTAGCAGATGTGCACGGCGGTTTCGCACTTCAGGCCTTCGATTGCGCGTTCCAGGGTGGCGATGCCCCAATCATTCACTTCGTCGAAGAAGACGTTGAAGGCCGGCTCATCGAACTGGATGATGTCCACGCCTGCGGCTTCCAGTTCGCGGGCTTCCTGGTTCAGGATCTTGGCGAATTCCCAGGCCAGCTTTTCGCGGCTCTTGTAGTGGGCGTCGTACAGCGTGTCAATCATCGTCATGGGACCCGGCAGCGCCCATTTGATGGGTTGCTTGGTCTGCTGACGCAGGAACTTTGCGTCTTCAACGAACACCGGCTTTTGGCGGCTGACGGCGCCCACCACCGTCGGCACGCTGGCGTCATAGCGATCACGGATTCGAACGGTTTCGCGCTTTTCGAAATCGACGCCGTCGAGATGCTCGATGAACGTCGTGACAAAGTGCTGACGGGTCTGCTCGCCGTCGCTGACGATATCAATGCCGGCGTGCTGTTGCTCTTGCAGCGCCAGGCGCAAGGCGTCTTGTTTGCCCTCGATCAGCGCTTCGTCTTGCAGTTTCCAAGGCGACCAGAGTTTTTCGGGCTGTGCCAGCCACGAAGGCTTGGGCAGGCTGCCGGCGGTGGAGGTGGGCAGTAGTTTTTTCATGATCAGGCGGTCTCGTGTGTTTTTTAAGTGATCAGTGCGCGTAGCTGGCGGCCCAGCTTTCCAGCACGTGCTTGTAGGGCTTGATGAAGTGCTCTTCCGTGAACTTTCCCTGCTTCACGGCGAGCTGGCTGCGCTCATCGCGGTCATAGACAATCTGCGTCAGCGAGTAGTCCTGATTATTCAGGCTCGGTTGATAAACCTTCCCCGCGGCGGAATTGGCGTTGTAGATCTCGGGACGGTAGATCTTCTGGAACGTTTCCATCGTGCTGATGATGCTGATCAGCTCAAGGTTCGTGTAGTGGCCAAGCAGGTCGCCCTGAAAGTAAAAGGCCAACGGCGCGGCGCTGCCCGGCGGCATGAAGTAACGGACCTGCAAGCCCATTTTTCCGAAGTACTGGTCCGTCGGCGAGAATTCGTTTTGCTGATACTCAACGCCCAGGATGGGGTGCTGATTTTCCGTGCGCAGGTACGTCTTGCTGCTTGAAGCGCTGATGCAGATGACAGGCGGCTTGCTGAACCGCTCTTTGTAGGCGCTGGAACCGACAAAGTGCTTGAACAGCTTGCCGTGCAAGTCGCCGAAATCGTCAGGCGAGCTGAAGGTGGCTTTGTTCTTGTTGTGCTCTTGCAAAAGCACGCTGAAGTCGTAGTCGCGCACGTACGAAGAGAAGTTATTCCCGACGATCCCTTCGATGCGTTCGTTGTTGTGGCGGTCAACGATATTGGTCTTCAAGATTTCAATCAGCGGAAACAGATCACTGCCGCCGTTGGCGGCGATGTTCATTTCAACGGAGATGATTTCGAGTTCGACCGTGTAGCGATCCGCCTTGGGGTTGTCCCAATGCGCCAGATTATTGAAGCGCCTGTCGATCATCTTCAGCGTGTTGCGAAGATTCTCCTGCCGACTCGCGCCCCGCGCCAGATTGGCGAAGTTGGTCGTTATGCGAGTGCCGTCCGAGGGCTGATAATTTTCATCAAAAGGAATGCTCTTGATGTTGAATGTGAACGCGTTGCTCATGGGGTGTGCTGATTTTGGCGAAAGAAATGCGGAGTCCGGCTGCCCCTTGGCGACGGACGCTATCGCCGCTCCAGGCGGCGGTTGAATTGGCTTTGCGTCAGGCTGCTACCGCTTCTTCTGCGGCGGCGGTGCTTGGATGGCGCATCAGTTCGATCAAGGGCAATGCCCGTTGGACCGCCAGTCTGGCCCGTTCGATCAGGGCCTCGTCGTGCAAGCGGTAGTCGGCAAAATCCTTGTCGGTCGCGTAGACGCCCAGCGGCAATGTGCGCGCCTGGAAGAAGCTGAACAGCGGCCGCAATTGGTGATCGATGATCAGGGCATGGCGTTCGCTGCCGCCGGTGGCGGCCAACAAGACGGGCTTGTCGATCAAGGCGTCGTGATGGATAAAGTCGAAGAAGTGCTTGAACAGTCCCGTGTAGGAGCCCCGATAGACCGGGGTTGTCACTACCACGATGTCAGCTTGCTCGACGACGCCAAGTTCCCGCTCTACCGCGTCGGGCAATTGAGAGCGCCAGACCGCGCCAGCCAGTTGCGGGGCGAGCTGACCCAGTTCGACCAGGTGTTGTTCGCACGGAATTGCTTCGGCAATCAGGTCCAGCAGGTGCTCTGCCAGGGCCGCAGATTTGGAGGGGCGCTGCAGTCCTCCGGAAACGGCGACTAGACGGAGTGGACGTGTCATTTTTGTGCTTCACATGAATGGATCTACGCGCTGCCGCATCTGTTTTTTTGTGCAGTTGCAGCAACAAGCCAGGATCGCATACTAGGGTAGGGTGATGATGAAGTAAAATGGTTTTATTTCACAAACCCATGAGCGGAATTCATCTGAATGCTTGAACGCATCCACCTCAGCATCGTTCAGCAGGTCGAGAAGCAGGGGTCGTTGACGGCCGCCGCAGGCGTGCTGAATCTGACCCAGTCGGCCCTGAGCCACAGCATGAAGAAGCTGGAGCAGCAACTGGGCACCGACGTCTGGCTGCGCGAAGGCCGAAGCCTGCGCCTGACGCAGGCAGGCCAATACCTGCTGGCGGTGGCGAACCGCGTGCTGCCGCAACTGGATCTGGCCGAAGAGCGGCTGGGCCAGTTCGCGCAGGGCGAGCGCGGCGCGCTGCGTATCGGCATGGAATGCCACCCGTGCTATCAGTGGCTGCTTAAGGTGGTTTCACCTTATCTGACCGCATGGCCCGACGTGGACGTGGACGTCAAACAGAAATTCCAGTTCGGCGGGATCGGCGCGCTTTTCGGTTACGAGATCGACTTGCTGGTCACACCCGACCCGCTGTTCAAGCCGGGGCTGAAGTTCGAGCCCGTGTTCGACTACGAGCAGGTGCTGGTTGTCGCCAAGGGCCATGCCCTGGCAGCGGCCGCGTACGTGAAGCCCCAGCAGTTGACCCAGGAAGTGCTCATCAGCTATCCCGTGGACATCGAGCGTTTGGACATCTACAACCAGTTCTTGTTGCCGGCCGGTGTTACGCCCAGGCGCCACAAAGCGATTGAAACCACCGACATCATGGTGCAGATGGTGGCCAGCGGACGTGGCGTGGCCGCTCTGCCGCGCTGGCTGGTCGAGGAATATGCGGCCAGGATGGACGTGGTGCCTGTGCGGCTGGGCGCGCGCGGCATCGCGAAGCAGATCTTTCTTGGGGCCCGCGAGACAGACACCGCCATCGACTACGTGCGGGCCTTCATCGAACTGGCTCGCCATTCAGCTACCGCTACTGCCGTTGCGCAAGACGCCAATGGATGAACCCCATCGTCGAACGCAACCCGCCTGGCGGGCCATTCGGCGTGCCATTCGGCGTGCTATTCGGGGTGCCTTTTAGCGATGCCCTTGATTCATTCCATTACCCCCAAATCCCCCGGCCACATCACCGACGCCTATTCGTTGGAAGTCACCGCGAAGGACATCCCGGCGCTGACCTTAGCGGCGCCGCGGATATTGCCGGGGTCGACCATTTCCATTCCCTACCTGCCGGGCCAGGACAACGACGCGCGATTGGCTGCGGCGCGTGCCGTGCGCGAACTGGGCTTGGCGCCGATGCCGCACCTTTCCGCACGCCGCATCGCCTCGCTTGCCGAGCTTGAATCCTTCGTCAAGCGCGCGGTCGCCGAGGCCGGCGTTGACCGCTGCTTTGTGATCGGGGGGGACCCGTCGACCCCGATGGGGCCGTTTTCCGACAGTTCCTCGCTGATCGAAACAGGCGTTTTCGAGCGCTCCGGCATCCAGGTTCTGGGCGTGGGAGGGCATCCGGAAGGCCATCCGGTCATGAACGCGGCCGACCGGTGGGATGTGCTTGAACGCAAGTGCCACAACATCGGCAGGCGCGGCATGACGCCCCTGATCGTCACGCAGTTTGGATTCGATGCCGACATCGTGTTGGCCTGGTTGAAAACGCTGCGCGAGCGCGGCATTGAACATCCCGTGCGCGTGGGTGTGCCGGGTCCGGCAGGTATCGCGGTGCTTGCTCGGTATGCCTCGTTGTGCGGCGTCAGCGCATGCGCGTCAATGTGGTCCAAGTACGGCATCTCTCTTGGCAAGCTGTTTGGCACGGCCGGGCCGGATATTTTTGTGGATCGCCTGGCCGCCGGACTGACGCCAGCACATGGAAAGGTAAGCCTGCATTTCTTTCCATTCGGAGGCGTCGCACAGTCCGTGAAATGGATCGCGCAGTATCGCGCTCGCGCCGAGCGTCCGCGCGACGAGACGATTGATCATTTGTATTGATGTACCATCGTCCAGCCACTTCCCCAAGAAAAAAGGAAAAAATCTGATGCGCTTAAAGGCTTTTGCTCTCTGCTTGATGACCGGATTTGCGACGTCTGCCGTCGCACAAGACAGCACCCAATCCTTGCAGCATGCCTTGAAGCAGATACCGCAGGCGGTGCTGAGCACACCTGAAGCGATGCAGATATTCTTTGTTGACACGCAGGCCTGGCGAGGGCTTGAGAAAGCCGGCCCGTCAGTGGACGGCATGCGCAGATTGACCATGGGGCAATGGATCAGCCCGCTTCAATCGATGGGGTACGGTCTGGACCAATGGTCGGCGAACGCGAAAATCCCTTTTGATGAACTTTCGTATTTCGCCGCATTCGGCCCGCCGCCCGGCAATATCACCTATTGGGGGCTGAAGGATTCGAAATCCTTGAGAACGTTGGTTGATCATCTTAAGCAGGCCGATTTCTCGGCGGTTGATGGCGACGTTCCAGGCGTTCTCGCGAATGGCGAGGCCAATAAGATGGATATGAAAAAGGCCAATCCAAGAGACCCTTGGAGAGGCACGATGGGCAAGGCGAGCTTTGTTCTACCTTTGGATACCGCGTTGGTTCAAGCGGCGGCCCCCACGGGTATGCAACGACTGGCGAAACCGTCGCCGTCGGTTGCAGACAGTGAAGTCGTTGGCGCGTCCGTCGCCGGGTTGAAGGACGCCGTTTCTTCTGGCCGTGGCCAAATTGTGCAAGCTGCGGTCATCTCACCTGTTTTGGGTCTTGAAGGCGTCGATCCGGCAAAGGTCCTACCCGCTAACCCCCAAGACATCGAAGCCGCGAAACGCAATCTTCAGGCGGCGGTTGAATCGAGCCGGCGCGGTATTCCTCCTTACTTCTCCGGCATCATCGCGGACGCCCAGATCAACAACCTGCCCGCTGTGGTGATTTCCCTGGCTTACGCAGATTGCGCCACGGCCAAGCAGGCCGTCGACGGCATCGACGCTGCGTGGAAAGAAAGCATGGCTGGCGCGGTGCAAGCCAAGGTCTCGGGGCGTACCGTCCAGGCCGGCAACTTTTGTGCCGCAGTTGTCAGCATGGTGTCGCCCAAGGCAGAGAACGCGGGTAACCCGATTCTGTCGCTGGTGATGGATCGCTATATGCAGCGCGACTTCAGGGTGCTGCAAATAGGTTCGCCGCGCTGATCGGGGCAAAGCCGCAGCTTCCACACCGGCGAGGCCGGGAGGCTTGACTCCAATATTGAACATTGTCTAAGATTGGACAATGTTCAATAAGGTGTCTGTCGTGTCTGATCGAGCCCTGCGTAAACAACAACAAACCCGCGACCATCTGGCTCAGGCGGCAATCGGGCTGTTCGACCAGAACGGCTATGCCGCCACGACCATGGACCAGATCTCGACGGCGGCGGACGTCGCTCGGGGAACCCTCTACAACCATTTCGCGGACAAGGACGCGATCGTGGCGTATTGGGTAGACACCCAGCTTGCGCAGGGCATCCCGCAATTGCTGCACCACGTCATGACGCTATCGTCATTCGAAGAACGGGTGACAGGCGTATTCGAGGCGTCGGCCCAATGGTGGCAAGGCCACTGGGTTTATATCGCTCCCTATCTCAGGCATCGATTCCAACAGGTACAGAGCGACGACGCGGCATCTGGCTCCGACATGCTTGCCGTATACGAACGGTTGATTACCGACGCGCAGGACGCACAAGAGATTACCGCGACCACGCCCGCGCCCCAGTTGGCGCGCTATTTGCATTTTTTGTATCTCGGCGCAGTGATGCACTCGCTGGGCAACGCCGGCGTTTCGCTGTCGCATGAACTCAAGCAGGCGGCCGCGTTTTTCCTGGCGGGCTGTCGTGCGCCATCCGCCATCCCGACGCATGCGGACCAGCCCGCACGGCGCCGTCCATCCAAGACCAAGGCCTGATCGATCATGTCGCTAAGACCGCTATTGCAGATGTTGTGGAATGGGCAGCTTTTTCCAGCCTTGGCCACCAATGCGCTGTACAAACCGTTCTACAAACTGAGCTTTCTGGCGGCGCTGAAAACGTCCGGGCTGATGGAAAACCTAGCCCAAGGACCTGTCCCATTTCAGCAATTGGCCGGTGCCGGCGCAGCCGACGGCAAAGCGGCCGAGGCCCTGCAGGCCTGGCTGCGGATGGGATGCCGGTTAGGGTTGTTGGAACTGGGGCGCGATGGCTACAAGCTGAAACGGCTGGCCAGGAAATTGGCGCGGCCTGAAAACGATGCCGCCTTGGCGTTGGCCCAAGAGGCGGCAAGCATGCATCACCGCTTGATCACCGAAACGCCCGCGAAGCTTCGCGACGGCAAGCTGTGGGACCTGGACAATCAGGACGGCGAGTTGACCGCCCGGTCATCCCGCGCGCTAGAGCCTTTTTTGGCCGAAGCCATCACGCGCTTCATGCCGCGAAATGCGCCGTGCAGTCTGCTGGAAGTGGGTTGCGGTTCGGCGGCCTACATTCGGCATGCTGCCCGCCATAACCCCAGACTAACGGCGACGGGGCTGGAATTACAGCCCCGGGTTGCGCAGGTCGCGCAAGAGAACATCACGGCATGGGGCCTGCAAGACCGCGTCACCATCGCCACGGGCGACATCCGCCATTTGGAAGCCGGCCAGACCTTTGACTGGGTCACGCTGTACAACAATATCTACTACTTTCCAGTGGATGAGCGCGTGGCGCTCCTGGCCAGGATCAGACAATTGCTCAAGCCACAGGGCGCGTTGCTATTGGCGACCTGCTGCCAGGGCGGCAACCCCGGCATGGAAGCGCTGAATCTGTGGGGCGCGTCCAATCGGCATGGCGGGCGGCTGCCGGGTGTTGACGAAATGCAGCAACAACTGCGAGAGGCCGGCTATTCCCATGTGGAGACGATGCGGCTGATTCCCGGTGACCGCTTTTTCGCCTTCCGCGCCGCCGTCCAGGCCTAGGCCTCGAACAACGCCCGCTCATCGTCGAATACCTGGATCAGGTAGTCGACGACGGCTCGGATCGGCAGGTCCTTGCGGTCCTGCCGCCGAGTCAGCAGCATGATCTCGCGCGGTGGCGGGGCTTGTTCCAGCTTGCAGGGCGCAAGACCTGGCGTCGTGCGTCCGATGTAATGAGGCAGCAGCGCAATGCCGACGCCCGATTGGGCGGCCGTGGCTTGGGCCACTTGGTTATTGGCACGAAATGCCACGCGCGATTTTGGAAAATGCCGAGCCAGCCACGCCGCTTCCGGCAGATACGCGTTGGCCTCGTCGAACCCTACGAACACAGGCGCGGCGCCTTCTTCGATCCGTCCGCAAAGCGTCGGCTCGCCGTAGAAAGTGGTTGGTCGATAGCGCCCGTGCCGCCGCGGAAAGGCTGCCGTAGCGTCCCAGCGCAAGAAATACGCGGATGTCCTGCCAGTCGGGCTCTGTGCGGAACGTCCCGCTCGATCAAGCCTTCGGACAATCCCAACTACCTGACCATCGCTGGCGATATCGGCGATCCGGCGACGGGAAGGGAGGTGGTCGCGCAGGCACTGGCCCGCTTCGGGCGCGTGGACACGCTGATCAACAATGCGGGCATTTTCATTGCCAGTGCATTCACGAACTACACCGCGCAGCAGTATCAGGACATGCTGTCCACCAACTTGAATGGCTTCTTCCATACGACGCAAACCGCGGTGGAAGCAATGCTCGAGCAGGGCGGCGGCCATATCGTGCAGATCACCACGACATTGGTGGTCCATGCGAATTCGAACGTGCCATCGGTGCTGGCTTCATTGACCAAGGGGGGCCTGGCCGCTGCAACGCGCAGTTTGGCGATCGAGTATGCGTCCCGCAATATCCGCGTGAACGCCATGTTGCCGGGCATCATCAAGACGCCCATGCACGCAGCGGAAACGCACGGCGCGTTGGCGGCATTGCACCCCATGAAGCGATTGGGCGAGGTCGCCGATGTGACGCAGGCGGTACTCTATCTGGAGGACGCCGGTTTCGTGACGGGCGAGATCCTGCATGTCGACGGCGGACAGGTGGCAGGCGTCTGATCGTCTGGTCGGTAACCCTTATGGCGCAGGCCGAAATGGAGCATTGAGATGCCTTACGTAAACATCAAAGTCACCCGAGAAGGAACGGAACCCGGTGCGACGGCGACTACGCCGGAGCAGAAGCGGGCGCTGATCAAAGGCGTCAGCGACCTGTTGTTTGACATCCTGGGAAAGCCGCATGCATCAACCTTCGTCGTCATTGACGAGGTCGATATGGAGAACTGGGGCGTTGGCGGCGTCACCGTGCCTGAATATCGGGCAAAGCACGCCAAGCCCGACTAGGCGCGCTTCACCGAGCCGCCGCGGCAACCGCGGAAATCGCTTGGGACTGCGATTTCCGCCACCATGCCTCACCCGCGTGGGGCGTACTCAGATCCACGCGCTCGCCCATTTCCGGCGTGGTCAGCGACACGCCCTTTAAGGCGGCCAGTTCCGCGACGCGTTCGAAAGGCTCCTGCCAGGCATGCATTGCGAGGTCGAACGTGCCGTTATGAATCGGCAGCAACCATCGGCCGCGCAGGTCCAAATGCGCCTGCAGCGTCTGTTCCGGCTGCATATGCACGTAGGCCCAGCGCTTGTCGTAGGCGCCGGTTTCCATCAGCGTCAGGTCGAACGGGCCAAAGGCGTCGCCAATGGCCTTGAATCCGTCGAAATACCCGGTATCGCCGCTGAAGAACACGCGCAGGTCGGCGTCTTGGATGACCCATGACGCCCACAGGCTGCGGTCGCTGTCGGTCAGGCCTCGGCCCGAGAAGTGCTGGGCGGGGGTGGCCGTCAGCCGCAATCCCTCAACCTCGGTCGACTGCCACCAGTCCAGTTGTTCCACGTGTTTCGCGTCAATGCCCCAGGCGATCAATTGATCGCCAACCCCCAGCGGCGTGATGAAGCGGCCGGTCTTGGCGGCCAGTTGCATGACGGCGGCATGGTCAAGGTGATCGTAGTGGTTGTGCGACAAGATGATCCCGGCAATCGGTGGCAGATCTTCGATGGCGATGGGGGGCGCATGAAAGCGCGCGGGGCCCGCCCATTGCACGGGTGACGCGCGTTTGGAGAAAACCGGGTCGGTCAGCCAGTACTTGCCGCGCAGCTTCAAAAGTACGGTGGAATGGCCAAGTCGATACAGGCTGCGGTCGGGGGCGGCTTCAAGTTGGGCGCGATCCAGGGCGCGCACCGGAATCGGTTGGTCGGGCACGGTGCCGGTCGGCTTGTCGAACAGGAAAGCCCAGGTCAGTTTCAGTCCCTGCCAAAAGCCCATGGGCGGGCGCGGCGATACATTGGCGAAGCGCCCGTCTCGGTGCTGGGGCGAATCCGGATAGCTGGGTGGGGTGCAATGGACGTAGGCAGTAGTGGCGGTCACGGCAAGAATTCCAGGCAGGAGGAGGGCAAGGGCAAAGACGTGGAGACGCTTCATGGAAGCCATCAAAAATGTAGACTGCAGAGTGTAGTTTTGTTCGGGCAGAAAGTACACCGTGCGGTGTAAAATTGGATTTCTTTGTCTTGGGTCCCGCCATGTCGACTTCGTCACAACGCCTGACTGATCGCAAACGCGAGGCCATCATGCGCGCGGCGGTCGATGAATTCCGCACGGCGGGATACGAGGCCACCAGCATGGACCGCATTGCTGCCGCCGCAGGGGTGTCCAAGCGCACTGTCTACAACCATTTCCCCAGCAAAGACGCGCTGTTTGGGCAGATGCTCGAGCAGTTGTGGGATAGCAGCGCGGACAGCGTCGATATGGCCTATCGCGCCGACCTGCCGTTGGATCAGCAGCTGAAGCAACTGCTGAAGCAGAAGCTGGAATTACTGAGCGATCCGAGCTTCATCGATCTGGCGCGCGTGGCGTTGGCCGAGATCATTCATTCTCCCGAGCGGGCGCAGCGCATCGTGTGCCGCATGGGGGAAAAGGAAAGCGGCGTAACCGTCTGGATCCAGGCGGCCATCGCGGACGGGCGTCTCATCGAAGTCGATCCCGACTTTGCCGGCCATCAGTTGCAGGGGCTTGTGAAGAGCTTCGCGTTTTGGCCGCAGGTCACGTTGGGGCAGCCACCGTTAAGCCCGGAAGCGCGCAAGCACGTGGCGGATTCGGCGGTGGCGATGTTCCTGGGCTGCTACGCGCGCGCGCAGTAGGGGCCGCGTCGCATCGGCAAACCTCAAGGTAAACCTCAAGGCAAGCCGGTCTATCCTTGGCTCATGATGCTCAAGGCCACGGCCTCGGCGATCTTGATGCCATCTACACCGGCCGACAGGATGCCGCCCGCGTAGCCCGCGCCTTCGCCCGCCGGGAACAGGCCCTTGGTGTTAATGCTCTGCAGCGTCTCGTTGTCGCGCTTGATGCGAATCGGTGAAGACGTGCGCGTTTCCACGCCCGTCAGCACGGCGTCGTGCATGCCGTAGCCCTTGATGGTCTTGTCGAAGGCGGGCAGCGCCTCGCGGATGGCAGTGATGGCAAAGTCGGGCAGGGCGGTAGCCAGGTCGGTCAGGTGCACGCCCGGCGTGTAGGACGGAAGCACCGAGCCAAACGCCGTCGATGCCTTGCCCGCGATGAAGTCCCCAACCAGCTGGCCAGGCGCGCTGTAATCGCCGCCTCCCAGTTCAAACGCCCGCGATTCCAGGGCGCGCTGAAAGTCCACGCCGGCCAGCACGTGTTCCGGGTAGTCCTGCTCGGGCGAAATCCCCACCACGATGCCCGCGTTGGCATTGCGCTCGTTGCGCGAGTACTGGCTCATGCCATTGGTGACGACACGATTGGGTTCGGAGGTGGCGGCCACCACCGTGCCGCCCGGGCACATGCAAAAGCTATACACCGACCGCCCGTTGCTGGCGTGGTGCACCAGCTTGTAATCCGCGGCGCCCAGAATCGGGTGACCGGCGTTCGGGCCAAAACGTGCCTTGTCGATCAGCGATTGCGGGTGTTCGATCCGGAAGCCGACCGAGAACGGCTTGGCTTCCATGAACACGCCTTGGTCGTGCAGCATCTGGAAGGTGTCGCGCGCGCTATGGCCGATGGCCAATACGACGTGATCGGCTTCGATGTGCTCGCCGTTGGCAAGGGTCACGCCCGTGATCTGGCCGTTTTCGCGCTGCAGGGTTTCCACTTTGCTGGAGAACCGGACTTCACCCCCCAGTTTTGTGATGGTGTCGCGCATGACTTCCACCATGCCCACCAGGCGGAACGTGCCGATGTGCGGTTTGCTGACGTACAGGATTTCTTCCGGGGCGCCGGCCAGCACGAATTCCTTCAGCACCTTTTCGCCGTAGTGCTTCGGGTCTTTGATCTGGCTGTAGAGCTTGCCGTCCGAGAAAGTCCCCGCGCCGCCTTCGCCGAATTGCACGTTCGATTCCGGGTTCAGCACGCGCTTGCGCCACAGGCCCCACGTGTCTTTGGTGCGCTCGCGCACCGCCTTGCCGCGCTCCAGGATGATGGGCTTGAAACCCATTTGCGCCAGCACCAGGCCGGCAAACAGACCACAGGGTCCCGTGCCGATGACGATGGGGCGCTTGGCCAGGTTGCCAGGCGCTTGGGCGACGAACTTGTATTCGGTGTCGGGCGTCGGCTTGACGTGGCGGTCGTCATGAAATCGCTTGAGCAGCGCCGCTTCATTTTCGACGTCGATATCCAGCGTGTAGGTCAGCAGGATATTGTGCTTTTTACGTGCATCGTAGCTGCGCAAAAAGATGGTGAAGCCGTGCAGATCGCTGGCCGGAACACCCAGTTTTTTCAGAATCGCGGCGGGCAATTCGTCGGGGGTGTGGTTCAACGGCAGCTTGATTTCAGACAGTCGCAACATGCTTGGGTCCAGATGGATGGGCGATCACAACGTCGCCAAACCGGGAATTGTACTGGACGGCGGGGAGGGGGCCGCGCCGCGGCTCGTCATCCCATAAGTCAGCGTCATGGCCCTGCGCCAGCGGTCATTCCGCGATTCACGGCGCTGGGAGTCGGCCCCAACGGTCCGGTGCAAAAAATCACATAGGTGGTTGCGCGCGTGACGCCGCGCTTCTCTGAGGAAATTCGGACTCCTACGAACTGATTATGTTCGGTTTCCTACGGACCTGACGCGGCGCAATTACTAAAGTGATGCCTGTCCACCGCATGTGTTGCGGCGGCGAAACCCCGACGGAAATACAGCGCTTGCACTGAATAACCCGGTGCTCGCGCCACGGTCGCCTGTCGGCTGCGAACGCCTTGATGGCGATAGCAGTTAATCCATCAGTCTCAGGAATCAAAAATGAAACGTAGTACTTTCGCATCCTTCTCCGCAGCCGGCGCGTTGATGGTGGCTTTGGCGCCGGGCGTGTCGCATGCGCAATGGGATGGCCAGGTCAAGTTCGTGGGCAAGGTCAGCGATACGACTTGCCTGATCAACGGCAACGCTCCGGGTATCGACAATATTCTGGAAGTGCCGCTGGGCGAGCACACCCCCGGCTTCTTCACGGCCGTCAATACGCCTACCACTGCCGTGCCTTTCGATATCAGCTTGACCGATGACGGCACGAACGCATGCGCAGTCGGGAAGCAGGCCAGCGTTGCCTTCGACAACGATGCCACTAACGTCGATAAGACGTCGGGCAACTTGAAGATCACCAGCACGTCTCCCGCCACCGGCATCCAGATCCAGATCAATGATGCAGGCAATGGAAAGAACGGCAAGATCCGTCTTGGCAGCGCACAAGCCGAGCCCCAAAAAGTAAGGCTGGAAGCTTCCGGCGGCGTCCTCACCTACTCGGCCAATTATGTTTCCACCGCCGGTAGCGTCACCGCCGGTACGGCAAACTCGATTATTCCGTTCATGGTGTCGTACCAGTAATCGGCCGTTGAGCCATTAGGAGGTGTACCCATGACGCTAGTAGTGCGTAGGATTTGTCTTGCTGTAATGGCTGGCGTCATGACCTGGGCTGCTTGCGCCAGTTCGGCGCAGGCGGCTTTGGTGCTGATGGGAACAAGAGTGATATATCCGTCGGATGCCAAGGATGTCACGATTCGGGCGCGTAATGCGGGTTCTGAACCCATGCTGACACAGGTCTGGATTGACGACGGTGGTGTGGGTATTGCGCCGGCCAATATGGTGGTGCCATTCACGGTGTCGCCGGTCCTGACCCGAATTGACCCAAACTCCAGTGCCGTCATTCGGTTGATGTACACGAACGGCCATTTGCCGGACGACCGGGAAACTCTCTTTTATCTCAACGTGCTAGAGGCACCGCCCCGCAGCGACTCCACCTCATCGGCGATCTTCAGCTTCAGAACCCGTATCAAGTTGTTCTTCCGCCCAGCCTCTCTTCGGGACGGCGTGGAAGCTGCAGCGACAAAGCTTGAATGGAGGCTGGTTCAATCCGGAGCGGGCGCCGCGCTAGAGGTCAAGAACCCCACGCCGTACCACGTTTCCATGGCGTCCATCCAATCGGTGATGGGCGGAAAGGCAACGCCTTTGGGTGGCGGCATGGTCGTGCCCTATGGCGTCGAGCGCTTCAAACTGCCTAAGGGCGCCACCGCCGCAGTCGGCAAGATGCGCGTCGACTACGAAGTCATCAACGACTACGGCGGCCGGCATACGTTGGAGCGCGCGCTGTCGCACTAGGCGCCTTCGGTAGCCAATCGCGGCTGCCAATCAATTCAGCATTTGTATTTGGACATGGGAATGTACGCTTCACTGCGGGGAAAGACACGTCTGGCGCTTGGCCAACGTAGGAGCGAAGGTTGCTGTGGCGGCGCACGGTCCCGATGGAAACCCAGGCTGTTGTTCTTGGCGTTGGCCACCGTGTTTGGCTCCGGCGCGCCTGCTCAGGAGTCGAAGCGGGTTGTGCAATTCGATCCGCAGATTCTGATGCCTGGGGTTGGCGGCGGCACCATTGATCTTTCCCGCTTCGAGCGCAGCGGCTATGTTGCGCCGGGCCAATATCGGCTGGAACTGTACGTTAACGGCAAGTGGCGCGGCACGCAGGACATCGAATACCGCGGCACGCAGGTCCTTGGGGGGCAGCCCTGCTACAACGTCGGCTTTCTGCAGCGTGCCGGCCTAGATATTCAACTAAGCGCCCGCTATGCCGCCGAGCAGGGCCGCGTGCCGCTAGGCGATGACCTGGTCTGCGAGGACTTGGACCGGTTTGTACCGGGCGTGATCGTCAAAACCGACATGGGCGAACAGCGGCTCTACCTGACCGTGCCCAAGTTATACCTGCACTCGGAACTGGCGGACAACTACGTGGACCCCCGCTATTGGGATAGCGGCGTCACGGCCGGCAGGTTGAACTACAACGCCAACATCAACACGATGGAAAGCAACGGGCGTCGCCATACTCGCGGCTATGCCGGGTTGAATGCGGGCCTGAATCTTGGCGCTTGGCGCCTGCGCCACAACGGTTCGTTGACCTGGGCCTCGAATGGCGTGGGCGCGGATTATCAGCGCGGGCAGACCTATGTCACGACCGACCTTCCTGCGTGGCGTTCGCAGTTGCTGATCGGTGAAACCTCCACGGGCGGTGACTTCTTCGACGCGGTTTCGTATCGTGGCGTAAACGTAAGCAGCGACGAACGCATGCTGCCGCAGAGCTTGCGCAACTATGCGCCCGTTATCCGGGGCACGGCGGCTACCAACGCGTCGGTGTCGGTCTTTCAGCGCGGCTTCCTGATCTATGAAACCACCGTGCCTCCCGGACCGTTCGCCATCGACAGCCTGCAGGCCGCGGGCTTTGGCGGCGACCTGGATGTCAAGATCGTCGAAGCCAATGGCGAAGAGCACACATTTGTCGTGCCGTTTGCAACGGGCGTTGAGCTGTTGCGCCCCGGCACCATGCGATATTCGGTTTCGTTCGGGCGTGCGATGTCATCTGCCAGCCGCAGCAGCGGGCAGAATATTTTTGAAGGTGTCATCAGGCGCGGCCTGAGCGACATGGTGACGGGATACGGTGGCTTGGCGGCCAGCCAATATTATGGATCGGTCATGGGCGGGGCGGCGATCAATACGTCCCTGGGCGCATTTGGCGGCGATATCACCGTTGCCAGCGCCGATCTTCCGCACCAAGGCAGGATTTCCGGTTCCAGCTATCGGTTTGCCTATAGCAAGAACCTGCCGAACAGCGGCACCAACTTTTCATTGCTGGCGTATCGGTATTCCACCAGTGGGTTCGTGGGGTTCAACGAAGCCATCGCAATGCGTGACGCGGGCCAGATCACCCGATATGGCGATTTGGGGCGGCCGCGCAACCGGTTCGATCTCAACGCCAGCCAAGACCTGGGCTCGTCGTTCGGTACGGTGTATGCCAGCGGATCGGCAACGCAATACTGGAAGCGTTCCGGCAGTGCACTGAGCTACAGCATGGGGTACACGAACCGATGGCGCGACGTGACGTACTCGCTCAGCTTGCAACGCGTGCAAAGCATGTGGCCGGGCAGCTCGGTGTATTCGGCCGGCCGCGACAAGAGCACGGTCGTGGCGTTCAACATCTCCATTCCATTGGGCCGTGCCGTCAGCGCGCCGGTTCTGACGACCTTCGTGAATCACGACAGCCGCAGCGGGACGGACATCTCGACAGGTGTCTCGGGCTATCTGGATCAGGGCGGCGACCTGTCCTATTCCCTGTCTGCGTCGCGTGATACGCGCGGCGGCGCCAATTCCGGCAGCGGCAACCTGGACTATCGGGCGTCTGCGGCGAACGTGGGCCTTAGCGCGTCTCAGGGCAGCGGCTACCGCCAAGGGTCCTTGCGCGCCAGCGGCAGCGTGCTGGCCCACCAGGGCGGCGTGACCTTTGCGTCCATGCTGGGCGAAACCGTAGGCTTGCTGCATGCGCCCGATGCGGAAGACGCCCGGGTGGGATTCAGCCAGAACAAGGTCGATAGCCGTGGCTACGCGTTGGTCACGAGCCTGTCGCCTTATCAGCTAAATACCGTGGAACTCAACCCGGGGGACATGTCGGATGACGTGGAACTGTTGAATAGCTCACGCAGCGTGGCGCCTCGTGCGGGCGCTGTCGTGCTGCTGTCTTATCCCACGCGGCGGGCGCGGCCCGTGCTTATCGACAGCCGCCTGCCGAATGGCGACACCTTGCCCTTCGGAGCGGATGTGTTCGATACCGCTACGGGAGATTCCATTGGCGGTGTGGGCCAGGGCAGCCGCATCGTGATGCGGGCGCAACAAGATCAGGGTTCAGTCCGAGTCGAGTGGGGAGGCAAGCCGGATCAGCAATGCGTGATCGACTATCAGCTGCCTGAGCGCGCCAAGGGCCAAAAACAAGACGGATACGACACGTTGGAACTGCCCTGCAGGTCAGTGCCGGCCAAGGCGGCTCCGATGTCCCCATTGGCGGGCCGATGAGCGTTCATCGCCGATGTGCTTCCGTGCCCGGATGGCTGGCCCGGCTCTGCCTGATGGCGACGGCAGCCATGCCGCCGGCGGCATGGGCCGACCTGGCCGTGACGGGCACGCGCTTCGTCTACCCCGAGGGCGAAAAAGAAATCGTCGTGTCGCTGCGCAATACCGGCAACGACCCCATCCTGGTGCAGACATGGCTGGATCGCGGCGGGTCCGAGTCGGACTTGAGCCGTCTGCAAGTGCCCTTTGTGCTGATGCCGCCACTATTCAGAGTGGACCCAGGCCAGCGCAAGACGCTGCAATTGCGATACACCGGCGAACCCTTGCCGCCGGACAGGGAAACCGTGTTCTGGATCAACCTCCGGCACGCGCCCGCCAACCACGACGCTCAGCAACGGTTGCAGGTGGTGTTGAGCTACGTGATGAAAGTCCTGTACCGCCCGAAAGGCGTGGCCGGCGCGGCCAAAGATGCGCCTGCCCTGGTGCGCTGGACGTACCACCGGGGCGCAGGGCAAAGCCCTGCATATCTTCAGGCCGAGAACCCCACGCCCTATGCCGTGTCACTGACGACGCTAAGCCTGCGCAATGGCCCCATCCCCATCACGTGGACGGGCTTGACCATTTTGCCCAAAACAACGGAACGATTTGCGCTGCCTGCCGGTTCGACCCCGCAGCTAGCCAGTGGCGCCGGCCTGGAGTTCGAGGCGGTCGATGACCTGGGGCTGGTGATGCCTGGCGAGGCAACGCTTCAGTCCGTCTCGCCGTAATTGTGTGATCAGCGCGCCTCGTGACTAGAGAAAGGGGCGCAACATTGGAGAAATTCAGCTATGCGTGACGGTTCGGTTTTTAGAGCATTCGGAAGAGGGGCGAGTCGGCTTGCGTGGGGGGGCGCGCTGTTCTTTTTCGCGATGGCAGCGGCTCAGGCACAGTCCACGCTTGCCTACTACTATCTTGAGCAGTGCAAACTTTTTCAATTTGGTGAAGGAGGGCATGGCGGTTCATCGCCATGGAGTAAGACCGGGTTGGACACGTCAACGGTAAACAACGTTATCGCAACTCGGACGCTGTCGATTACGTTAACCAGCAAATACGGGTATGTTGCCGAGATTGGCGCCAATCCGAACTTGATCGTGGGCGCGCGCTGGGCCGGCGCGCCTTATTTCGCGACGGCGACGATTCCGACTAATGTGAAGGGGCTGGGTATCCGAATATCTAGTGCCTTGAACGTGGGCGCGCTTGTAAAACCGCAGAGAGAGGGGGAGTTCCTGACACTGTTTTCCACCAAAATTATTACAGCTCGCGAAAAGCCGATCGGCAAGCCCGAGAGTTATCTGAACTCGATATTCGTTGAGCTGGTGGTGACGGGACCAGTTGCTCCCGGTCAACATATCGTGAACGGTACAGATCCAGATTGGCCTGCTATCGACTTTGAAGTGGTGGGAGTACAACGAACGGCTGCCGAGTCGCCGACAATGGGCGCGCCGATGGAGTCCAGTGCTTCAGATGGACAGGCGCCTCAGGGCAGGCCCGTATGCAATGCCACCGCAAAATATAGCGTGGTGGACATCCTGACGTTCGGTGGAGGTGCCCCGGAAGTCGAGGCGAAGTGTACGGTGGATGCCAAGTTTGCCGGAGGGTTTTCGTTGCCAATGGGAGACTACGGCCCGGGCGATTTTCGCACCAACGGGGCGGCCAGCAAGGAAGTTCCTTTTGCTGTATCCGTCCATACGTGCGGAGCGGGCGCCAAGCCGAAGATTGCGTTTAACGCGCAGTACGGGTTGATTCCGGGCACCAATGTTCTCCAACTAAAAAACCATGGGGAAGCGACGACCGCGAAAAACCTGGGCGTCATTCTGACTCGGCAAGGCGGGGACCCTCGTAATCCGTTGAACATGGGTCAAGGTGGGGCGGTGGGAACAAGATACGATTTCGACAATATTCCAGGCGGTGGTGTGAGCGCGAATGGTAGTGCAGAGATAAATCTTGGTGCCCGGTATCAGCGGGTAGACCAAATTCAGGCCGGCGTCACCGGCGGCAATGCGGATAGCCAAGTAAACTTCAAAATCTACTACGATTGACTCGATTCGAACGCGAGTCAGAGCGTAAAGTCGACGGTTTTGATCCAGCGCAAAAAACGGCTGCCGTATTTCTAGGGCAGCCGTTGTTCATTGCGGCCGGCTAACCCGACCCAGCGGACGGATAAATAGCGTTAATTGGACATGTCGATAGATCCATAGTTGGTGCCGGCTATCGGCAACAAGCCCGTCTGGCCCAGCACGGTGTTGCCGCGCATTGTGCTGTAGTTGATGCCGACCAGCCCGCCGAACGTCTGGCTCTTGCCGTACCGGTAGTCCACTTGGCTAGAGGTTTTGGAATAGGTTACCTCGCCTTGGTTCATGCCGATCAGCCCGCCCAACGTCATGCCGTTGCCGTAGTAATAGGAGGAGCCGAATTGCTGGCCCGTAACGATGCCTGTGGATGTGGAATGCTCGATCTCGCCGCCGGTTTGGTTTTGAGCAACTAATCCGCCAATGGTTGCGTAGTTGTGGCCGATGACCGAACCGATGGCGATGCCGCCAGAAATCCTGCCGGTGTTCACGCCTACCAGACCGCCGGTCATACTGTATTGTCCACCTTGGGTAAGGCTGGTGGAGCTGGAAGTTTGGATGGATCCGTTGTTTTGGCCTGCCAGGCCGCCCACTGTGGCGTAGTTGGCAGCGGTAACTCTCCCCACCCGCGAGACGCTATAGTTGATTTGACCGTTATTGACGCCCACAAGGCCACCCACGCGGGTGCCTGCGTTAGCCATGACCGAGGAAAGGCTTGCGCCGCTCGCCTCCCCATTTTCAATTGCCCCCCCAACGCCGTTGTAGCCGACCAGGCCGCCGATGTTTCCGGCATATTGCCGATCTTCTACTATGCCGCTGGCAATAACGTCCCGAATCTGACCGCCGTTATTCGCGCCGATCAAACCGCCCGTGTTCGAGCCATTGGACGTGGACACTCTGCCGTACGCGCTGGACTCGGAGATGGGGCCGCCATTATTCACGCCCACCAAGCCACCCACGGAACCGCCAGCGGTGGCGGCGACGGAACCGCTGCTTTCAGTCCAAGTGAGGGAGCCGTTATTGATCCCGATCAGGCCTCCCACGTTGCTGGAAGCGCCGGCGGACACTGCCCCGGTGCTGCGTACGTTGACCAGCATGCCGTTGCGGTTGGATCCAACAAGCCCGCCCACGTTGAGATTTGCACTGCTGGTGGTGACTGCAGAACTGCTGTGCGAAGACTCGATGGCGCCATGGTTGGCGCCTACCAGGCCGCCGACGCCGCCCACGTCGTTGCGCTGCATCGCGCCGCTAACGGTACCATTGGCATGGCTAGCAACAATTCGGGCCGCCCCACCAAGGTTGGCGCCCACCAGACCGCCCATGCTTTCTGTGTATGTGCCGCTACGTACGACGCCCGAGTATGAGGAATTACTGATAATCCCATTTGAGTTGGTGCCAACCAAACCGCCGGTGACGTTGGATCGGTAACTGTTGCCATTGACGGTAGACGCGGACACATTGACGTTGTCGATCAGGCCGGTGTTGTAACCAGCCAGCGCCCCGATGGACATGGAAGCAATGTTGAGGGACGGCGAGGTGACCGTCATCGATGCCAGGTTCAAATTGCGGATGACGCCTGCGGACGACGAGAACAAGCCAACGTTGCCTCCACCGCTGGAGACGGCGAAACCCGTCAAGGAATGGCCCATCCCGTCGAACATGCCATTGAACGTGCCGTAGGCGCCGCCAATGGATTGGAATGTTCCGGTACCCCGCAGATCAGTTCCCAGTACGTAGAAACCGTAGATATTGTTATTGACCGCTTGTAGGGCCGCCTGGTTCTGAATGATGTTGTGCAGGATGTTGTTGGAAAGGAAGGTGGCGCCAACGCCGCTTAGGGTGATATTGGCTTTGGCATCCTTCAGTACGTAGTGGGCGGTTGCCGGCTTGCCCGTAGAACCTCCCGTTCCCTCGGCGGCAGTTGTGGTGTTCAGCGTGATGCGGGAGTTCGGTCCGCTAAGAATAATCCTGTCGCCAATGTCGATGCGTTCATCGGCAAGCAGATTCAGGGTGGCGCCCGTGCCGGTCGTGGACACCGCGCCGTTCAGAGCGGTCTTGCCCCCGCCGCCGTGCTGGGCGTTCAACGTCAGGCTATTGCCGGTGTTCCAGTTCACCGGCGCGTTCACCACGACATCGCCGACGGAACTGGCCAGTTCGATATTGGTGTTGATGAGGTTACGATTCAGCGTGTCGGCGTGAATGGTGGGAGCGGAAATGGCTGCTGTGTTTTCGACATTGACGTCGTTGCTGGTGAGCTTGAAGGTGCCGACGTAACCGTTGATGGCGCGGGTGTCGAGGTGGGTGCCCAGGCGGACGCGAACGTGTTCACCGGAGGCTTCAATGGTGCCGCCGTTGCCGTAGGAGGTCGGGGCGTTGGCGCTTAGCCGACCCGCGACTTCCACAACGCCCTTTGCTCCGCCGTCCAGCACGATCTTGCCAGGCACATTGTTCAGAGTCTGGGCTTCGATGACGCCGCTGTTGTTGACCACGGTCGCGAGGGGCGAGGCGTTGCTGCTGCTGCCTTTGAGCAGGACTTGTCCCCCGTCTGCACGGATCGTGCCGCTGTTCTGTGCCAAGGCATGGGCGGAGGCCGCGTTGATTTCCAGCTTGACCAAACCGCTGCCCATGCTGACCGTGATTTTGCCACCGGCAGCCAGGGCAGTGGTGCCGCCGTTGGTTTGAATCGAGCCGGTGTTGATCGCTTGAGTACCAAGCAGCAACACGTCGCCGCCCTGGGTCGTGATCATCGCGCCATTGTTATAGACGCTATTGGTAGTGACTCCTTCAAATACGAATTCGCCGTTGGTGTTGTTGTAGAAACTCGTAGGATCCGTCATCAAGGTCGACGCAACCAGGCCTCCGACATTGACGTTGGCGCCGGCGTTGAATACAACACCTTGCGGGTTGACGATGAAGATTTTGCCTTGGGCTGCGAGATTGCCGCCGATCGACGTGGGGGAAGCGCCGGAAACGTAGTTCAGCGCCATGTCGCTGGTCCGCTGGTTGAAGGTGACGCGTTCGCCGGCGTCGACGCCGAAGCTATCCCATTTGATGACCGCCTTGGGTGTGCTCTGGTTAATGACGGTTTCCGCGCCGTTGGTCCAGATGCCGGCCGTGCCATGCGTGACCGTGCCGCCCGTGGGCAGCGCATGGGCCGTTGGCATCAACATCGACAGCCCGAGCACGACGGCGGCCATGGCGCCGGCGCGGACGCCCGAGCAGCTGGA
>LNAP01000902.1_pt1 | contig 40884 bp, 37 predicted proteins | sample 602601 | NCBI WGS metagenome assembly LNAP01 (sample SAMN02440304, study PRJNA202911) | soil metagenome | biome: Subtropical and temperate rainforests or woodlands; isolation source: soil samples (1 kg each in a 20% v/v slurry with milli Q water) were... ...
GTCCCATGGGGATAAGAAGGCTCAAGAGCAGTAAGCTTCATCAGAAACACAAAAGCCCCGTACAGTACAAACTGGCGGGGCTTTTTTCTGGCAGCTATACGGGCCAATGAAATCGATGCGTTGATCGCCGCTACTGCTCTGGTTCATGGGTTAACCCATGGGACGAATGACCGCTCCACGCGCAAAAACCGTCCATACTTCACAAGTCAATTGATCCACGTCACCTACACCATCAATTGATTTCCCCCAACGCGACCAAAGGTCGCACCCTTTGCGCGTCATCGGGGGCGTATCATTACGCCACTGCAAGACCCTTCATTTGACCCCGACCGGCACGTACTGGCCGAGGCAAATCTCCACCGCCGTGGGATGCAATGATGAGCAAGCAAATACCGGTACAAGACGTTACTCCACCTGCCAAAAACTCCAACAACGGTGTCGACCTCTACGCGTCGCGAGAGAAAATCTACACCCGCGCCTTCACGGGCCTGTTCCGCAACCTGCGCATGCTTGGCGGCGCCGGTCTGTTCCTGCTCTACTTCGGCACGGTGTGGCTGAACTGGGGTGGCCACCAGGCCGTGTGGTGGGACCTGCCGGAACGTAAGTTCTTCATTTTCGGTGCGACCTTCTGGCCCCAGGACTTCATCCTCCTCTCGGGCATCCTGATCGTCGCGGCCTTCGGCCTGTTCTTCATCACGGTGTACGCCGGGCGCATCTGGTGCGGGTATACCTGCCCGCAAAGCGTGTGGACGTGGATCTTCATGTGGTGCGAAAAAGTCACCGAAGGCGACCGTAACCAGCGCATCAAGCTGGACAAGGCGCCGATGGGCGCCAACAAGTTCCTGCGCAAGTTCAGCAAACACACGCTGTGGCTGCTGATCGGTTTTGTCACCGGCATGACCTTCGTCGGTTATTTCTCGCCGATCCGCGAACTGGTGTTCGACTTCTTCACCGGCCAGGCCGATGGCTGGTCGTATTTCTGGGTCGGTTTCTTCACGCTCGCCACCTACGGCAACGCCGGCTGGCTGCGCGAACAGGTGTGCATCTACATGTGCCCCTATGCGCGCTTCCAAAGCGTGATGTTCGACAAAGACACCCTGATCGTCTCCTACGACCCACGTCGTGGCGAAGTGCGTGGCCCGCGTAAAAAAGGCGCCGACTACAAGGCCCAGGGCCTCGGCGATTGCATCGATTGCACAATGTGCGTGCAGGTGTGCCCGACCGGCATCGACATCCGCGATGGCCTGCAGATCGAATGCATCGGCTGCGCCGCGTGTATCGACGCCTGCGACAACATCATGGACAAGATGGATTACCCGCGCGGCCTGATCAGCTACACCACCGAGCACAACCTGTCGGGGCAGAAAACCCACAAGCTGCGTCCGCGCCTGATCGGCTATGCGCTGGTATTGCTGGCGATGATGAGCCTGTTGGCCACGGCATTTTTCATGCGTCCGCTGGTGGGTTTCGACGTCAGCAAAGACCGTGTGCTGTACCGCGAAAACGCTGAAGGACGGATCGAGAACGTCTACAGCCTGAAGATCATGAACAAAGACCAGCGCGACCACACGTATGTGCTTGATGCTGCCGGGCTGCCGGACCTCAAGCTGCAAGGCCGCCGCGAAATCAAGGTGGCTGCCGGCGACATCGTCAGCATGCCGGTCGAACTGTCGAGCGCGCCGGAGCAATTGCCGTCGAGCACCAACGAGGTGAAATTCATCCTCAAGGATGCCGATGACGCCAGCGTCCACATTGAAGCCAAGAGCCGATTCATCGGCCCACAAGTTCGTTAACGAGAGAGCTGAACAATGCCCGTAGCCACTGCCGCAAGCCCCTGGTACAAGCACCTCTGGCCCTGGATCATCATTGGTATCCTGGCTTGCTCGGTGACCTTGACCTTGTCCATGGTGACCATTGCAGTGAACAACCCGGACAACCTGGTCAACGACAACTACTACGAGGCCGGCAAAGGCATCAACCGCTCCCTGGACCGCGAACGCCTGGCCCAGACCCTGCAACTGCGCGCCAAGGTGCATCTGGATGAGCTGACCGGTGAAGTCGAACTGCACCTCACCGGCTACAGCAACCCGAGCACCCTGGAACTGAACCTGATTTCGCCGACTCAGCCCGAGAAGGACCGCAAGATCAACCTGGCCCGCAGCGACAGCGAACCCGGTCGCTACATCGGCCAGGTCACCGACAAGGTCGAAGGTCGGCGCTTCGTCGAACTGCTCGGCGTGGAAGGCGACAGGACCTGGCGCTTGTTCGAAGAAGAACAGGTCAACCACGACAAGGACTTGCTGCTCGGGGATGAACCGCTGCAGGGTGCTGAAGACCTGAAGAAGTAAACAGGCTGCGCTTCACGCATCGCGGGCAAGCCCGCTCCCACATGGACACCGCGATCCACTGTGGGAGCGGGCTTGCCCGCGATGAGGCCCTACCCGCCACCAAAGATCTAACGCCATGACCACCCCAACCCCCTGCTACCACTGCGCCCTGCCCGTTCCACCCGGTAGCCGCTTCACCGCCGTGATCCTCGGCGAGCGCCGCGAACTCTGCTGCCCGGGCTGCCAGGCCGTGGCCGAAGCGATCGTGGCGGGCGGGTTGGAAAGCTATTACCAGCACCGCAGCGAAGCCTCGGCCAACCCCGAGGCACTGCCGGTGCAATTGGTCGACGAACTGGCGCTGTACGACCGCGCCGATGTGCAAAAACCCTTCGTGCGCCACGATGGCGAACTGGCCGAAGCCACGCTGTTGATGGAAGGCATCAGTTGCGCGGCCTGTGGCTGGCTGATCGAAAAACACTTGCGCAGCCTGCCCGCCGTGGCTGAGGCGCGCCTGAACCTGTCCAACCATCGCCTGCAGGTACGCTGGGCCGACGGGCAACTGCCGCTGAGCCAACTGCTCAGTGAGCTGCGCCATATCGGTTACGCCGCCCACCCCTATCAGGCAGACCGCGCCGCCGAGCAATTGGCCGGCGAAAACCGTCTGGCCTTGCGCCAACTCGGCGTTGCCGGGTTGCTGTGGTTCCAGGCGATGATGGCGACCATGGCCACCTGGCCGGAATTCAATATCGACCTCAGCGCCGAACTGCACGTCATCCTGCGCTGGGTCGCGATGTTTCTGACCACGCCCATCGTGTTCTACAGCTGTGCGCCGTTTTTCAAGGGCGCCATGCGCGACCTGCGCACCCGCCACCTGACCATGGACGTGTCGGTATCCCTGGCCATTGGCGGGGCTTACCTGGCCGGCATCTGGACCGCGATCACCGGCGTCGGTGAACTGTATTTCGATGCGGTGGGCATGTTCGCGCTGTTCCTGCTGGCCGGCCGCTACCTGGAGCGGCGGGCCCGCGAACGCACGGCCGCCGCTACCGCGCAGTTGGTCAACCTGCTGCCTGCCTCATGCCTGCGTTTGAACGCTGAAGGCCAGAGCGAACGCATCCTGCTCCCCGAGCTGGCCCTGGGCGACCGCGTGCTGGTTCATCCCGGTGCCGTGCTGCCGGCGGACGGGGTGATTCTCGACGGCCAGTCGAGCATCGACGAATCCCTGCTCACCGGCGAATACCTACCGCAACCGCGTCAAGTCGGCGATGCGGTAACGGCCGGCACCCTCAACGTCGAGGGCGCGCTGACCGTCGAAGTGCGCGCCCTGGGCCATGACACGCGCCTGTCCGCCATCGTGCGCCTGCTGGAGCGGGCCCAGGCCGAGAAACCGCACCTGGCGCAAATCGCCGATCGCGCCGCACAGTGGTTCCTGCTCGGCTCGCTGGTCGCCGCCGTGCTGATCGGCCTGTTGTGGTGGCAGTTGGACGCGTCGCGGGCGTTCTGGATCGTCCTGGCAATGCTGGTGGCGACCTGCCCGTGCGCGCTGTCGCTGGCCACGCCGACCGCCCTGACGGCCGCCACCGGCACCCTGCACAAACTCGGCCTGCTGCTGACCCGCGGCCATGTGCTGGAAGGCCTGAACCAGATCGACACGGTGATTTTCGACAAGACCGGCACCCTCACCGAAGGGCGCCTGGCGCTGCGTGCGATCCGCCCCCTGGGAGCGTTGAACAGCGACCAGTGCCTGGGCCTCGCCGCCGCCCTGGAAAATCGCTCAGAACACCCGATCGCCCGTGCCTTCGGGCGCGCGCCCCTGGCCGCCGACGAAGTGCTCAGTTCCCCCGGCCTCGGCCTGGAAGGCTGGGTGGGCGAACGTCAACTGCGCATCGGCCAACCGGGCTATGTGTGTGAACTCAGCGGCTGCCCGATCCCCGCCGCGCCGGATGAAGCCGGGCAATGGCTGCTGTTGGGCGACCGCGACGGCGCCCTCGCCTGGTTCGTCCTGGACGACCGCCTGCGCAGCGACGCCCCGGCCCTGCTGGCGGCCTGCAAGGCACGCGGTTGGCGCACGCTGCTGCTGTCGGGCGACAGTTCGCCGATGGTCGCCAGCGTCGCCGCCGAACTGGGCATCGACGAAGCCCACGGCGGCCTGCGCCCCGATGACAAGCTGCAAGTGCTGCAACAACTGCACAAAGAAGGGCGCAAAGTGCTGATGCTCGGCGATGGGGTGAACGATGTGCCGGTGCTGGCCGCCGCCGATATCAGCGTGGCCATGGGCTCGGCCACCGACCTGGCAAAAACCAGCGCCGACGCGGTGCTGCTGTCCAACCGCCTCGACGCCCTGGTGCAAGCGTTTACCTTGGCGCGGCGCACCCGTCGGGTGATCATGGAGAATCTGCTGTGGGCCGGGCTGTACAATGGCCTTATGCTGCCGTTTGCCGCGCTCGGCTGGATCACGCCGATCTGGGCCGCGGTCGGCATGTCCCTCAGTTCGTTGACCGTGGTGCTCAACGCCCTGCGCCTGACTCGCCTGCCGAGCGCGCCGACCGCCAGCACCCCCTCAGTAACCCGCCCGTTGCCGGCTTGAGCCGCGCGGGCATGGAGTGCAGATGCCAGCTTTATACGTGATGATTCCGGCGGCGCTGCTGATTGTGGCCATCGCCATCTACATCTTCTTCTGGGCGGTGGACAGCGGCCAGTACGACGACCTCGACGGCCCGGCCCACAGCGTGCTGTTCGACGATCAGGACCCAAACCACCTGGCCGCCGTCGACGAGGCCAACAGCCCCGAGCCCCCGGCCGACCCGAAAGATCCGCCCCATGCTTGATCTGGCGCCGCTGCTGGTCTCCGCGCTGATCCTTGGCCTGCTGGGGGGCGGCCATTGCCTGGGCATGTGCGGCGGCCTGATGGGTGCGCTGACCCTGGCGATCCCCAAGGAGCAACGCAGCCGCAGGTTCCGCCTGCTGCTCGCGTACAACCTGGGGCGCATCCTCAGCTACGCCACCGCCGGCCTGCTGATCGGCCTGGCCGGCTGGGCCGTGGCCAACAGCCCGGCGGCGATGTTCATGCGCGTGCTGGCCGGCCTGCTGCTGATCAGCATGGGCCTGTACCTGGCCGGCTGGTGGAGCGGCCTCACCCGCATCGAAAGCCTCGGTCGCGGCCTGTGGCGGCACATCCAGCCGGTTGCCAACCGTTTGCTGCCGGTGTCCAGCCTGCCCCGCGCCCTGCTGTTGGGCGCGCTGTGGGGCTGGTTGCCGTGCGGGTTGGTCTACAGCACCCTGCTGTGGGCCGCCAGCCAAGGCAATGCGCTGGACAGTGCGGTGCTGATGCTGGCGTTCGGCCTGGGTACCTGGCCAGTGCTGCTGGCGACCGGGCTGGCCGCCGAACGCGTCACGGCATTGTTGCGCAAACGCAGTGTGCGTACCGCCGGCGGCGTGCTGGTGATTCTGTTCGGTATCTGGACCTTGCCCGGCCCCCATCAGCACTGGCTAATGGGCCACTAAAAGGCCATGTGGCATAGCGCCGCTCCCCGTTGACGCAAATCAAGATGCCATATCCGCCACGCCCCTAGACTCGGCCGACTAGTCTATCCGGGGGAACGCCCGCATGCTCGACGCCATTCGTTGGGACAGCAACCTGATTCATCGCTACGATTTGGCGGGGCCACGCTACACGTCCTACCCCACCGCAGTGCAATTCGACAGCCAGGTCGGCTCCTTCGACCTGCTCCACGCCCTGCGCGACAGCCGCAAGGCTGCACGCCCGTTGTCGCTGTATGTGCACGTGCCGTTCTGCGCCAACATCTGCTACTACTGCGCCTGCAACAAAGTCATCACCAAGGACCGCGGCCGCGCCCAGCCCTACCTGCAGCGCCTGGAACAAGAGATCCAACTGATCGCCTGCCACCTCGATCCGAAACAGACCGTGGAGCAGCTGCATTTCGGCGGTGGTACCCCGACTTTTCTCAGCCATGACGAACTGCGCCAGGTGATGGCCTGCCTGCGCAAGCATTTCAACCTGCTCGATGACGATTCCGGCGACTACAGCATCGAGATCGACCCGCGCGAAGCCGACTGGGCAACCATGGGCCTGCTGCGCGAGCTGGGCTTCAACCGCGTCAGTATCGGCCTGCAAGACCTCGACCCGGAAGTGCAACGGGCGGTCAATCGCCTGCAAAGCCTGGAAGAAACCCGCGCCGTGATCGATGCCGCGCGCACCTTGCAGTACCGCTCGATCAATATCGACCTGATCTACGGCCTGCCCAAGCAAACCCCGATCAACTTCGCACGCACCGTGGAAGAAGTGATCAAGCTGCAACCGGATCGCCTGTCGGTGTTCAACTACGCGCACTTGCCGGAACGCTTCATGCCTCAGCGGCGGATCAACGCCGATGACCTGCCGTCCCCGGCGGCAAAACTGCAGATGCTGCAAACCACCATCGAACAGTTGACCGACGCCGGCTACCGCTACATCGGCATGGACCACTTCGCGCTACCGGACGACGAATTGGCCATTGCCCAGGAAGAAGGCACCCTGCAACGCAACTTCCAGGGCTACACCACCCACGGCCATTGCGACCTGATCGGGCTCGGGGTGTCGGCCATCAGCCAGATCGGCGATCTGTATTGCCAGAACACCAGCGACCTCAATAGCTACCAGAACGCCCTGGCCGACGCGCAACTGGCGACCAACCGCGGCCTGGTCTGCACCACGGACGATCGGTTGCGGCGGGAAGTGATTCAGCAATTGATCTGTAATTTCAGCCTGACATTCGAGCAGATCGAACAGGCGTTCAATATCGATTTTCGCGGCTACTTCGACGAGATCTGGCCGCAACTCGAAACGATGGCCGACGACGGCCTGATCGAACTGGACGCACAAGGCATTCGCGTTCTACCGGCCGGGCGGCTGCTGGTGCGCTCGGTGTGCATGGTGTTCGATGCCTACCTGGAACATCAGAACCGGCAGCGCTTTTCGCGGGTGATCTGAAGGTTCTATGCCATCGCCAGGGAGGCCGCCTTCATGGCGTCTTCGCCGCTCAGGCCTTTCATGGCTTTGGCCAGCGAGGCTTGCGCGGTCACCAGGCTCGCCTGCAGTGCGCTGAGTGAGGCTTGCAGGTTGCTGGCCTTGACCCGCGCCTGGTCAGGCGTCAGGCTCGTGTCCGCCATCACTGCAGCCAGCTCGGCCTGTTTCTTGGCGATCTGCTCCTTGATCTGACGGATCATTTTCAGCGTCTGCTGAATGTTATCCGGCAGGCCACTCTCTTCGATATCGCTGTTGGCTTTCTTCGCGGTACCCGCAGCCTTCAATGCCGCTCCGGAAATAGTCACGGTCACGCCCTCGACCGCCTTGGCCGGACGCAGCGGCGCCGACGTGGCGTCCTCAAGTGCTTTGGCTGCCTTGGCTTCTTTAGCCTCCGCCACCAGGTCCTTGGGCTCGCGAACCGCCGGAACCGGCAGCTTGGCAGCAGAGTTTTCACCGATGGAAAGCATGATGTGAGCCTCCAGGCTCTAAGGGACACTGACTTGTATCGGCATCGATACAATAATCTTTATCCCGGCATCGGTTTTTCGTCCATGCTGGCCTCTTCTACCCACAGTGCGTTACCCTTATGTCTTATGTGTGTTTTCCCACAAGGATTTAAGAAATGTCCGAGCCCGTTAAGCTGCGCGCTAACAGCCAGGCCCATTGCAAGGATTGCAGCCTGGCCCCCCTCTGCTTACCACTTTCATTGAATCTGGAAGACATGGATGCGCTGGACGAAATCGTTAAACGTGGACGCCCACTGAAAAAAGGCGAGTTTCTATATCGCCAGGGCGACAAGTTCGATTCTGTCTATGCAGTACGTTCGGGTGCATTGAAGACCTTCAGCCTGAGCGACAGTGGCGAAGAGCAGATCACCGGCTTCCACCTGCCGAGCGAGCTGGTCGGGCTGTCGGGGATGGACACCGAGATTCATCCGGTGTCGGCTCAGGCACTGGAGACCACATCGGTGTGCGAAATTCCTTTCGAACGCCTGGACGAACTGGCCCTGCAACTGCCGCAACTGCGCCGCCAACTGATGCGTGTCATGAGCCGCGAGATCCGGGACGACCAGCAAATGATGCTGCTGTTGTCGAAGAAAACCGCCGACGAGCGCATCGCCACCTTCCTGGTCAACCTGTCGGCGCGGTTCCGTGCCCGTGGTTTCTCGGCCAACCAGTTCCGCCTGAGCATGTCGCGCAATGAAATCGGCAATTACCTGGGCCTGGCGGTGGAAACCGTGTCCCGGGTATTTACCCGTTTCCAGCAGAACGAACTGCTTGCCGCCGAAGGCAAGGAAGTACACATCCTCGACCCGATCCAGCTGTGTGCGTTGGCGGGCGGCTCCCTGGAGGGCTGATCCAGACACTTGCGGCCGCGCCAATCGGCCAGGCCGCAAGGTATACTTCGAGTCCGTTTTCCGCCCCTGGACTCTGCGACGATGACCTTCGATTCGTTCGACATCAAATCCCTGATCCGCCCTGTCATCGACTTCCCCAAGCCTGGGGTGATCTTTCGTGACATCACGCCGCTGTTCCAGTCGCCCAAGGCCCTGCGCCTGGTGGCCGACACCTTCGTCCATCGCTACGTCGAAGCCGATTTCAGCCATATCGGTGCGATGGATGCCCGGGGTTTCCTGATCGGCTCGATCATCGCCTACCAATTGAACAAACCGCTGATCCTGTTCCGCAAACAGGGCAAGCTGCCGGCCGACGTGTTGGCCGAGGGTTACCAGACCGAATACGGCGAAGCCTTCCTCGAAGTGCATGCCGACAGCCTGTGTGAAGGCGACTCGGTGCTGATCTTCGATGACCTGATCGCCACCGGCGGCACGCTGATCGCCGCAGCAAACCTGGTGCGGCGCATGGGCGCGAAGGTGTTCGAAGCGGCGGCGATTATCGACCTGCCGGAACTGGGTGGCACGCAACGCCTGGAAGATATGGAGATTCCGACGTTTTGCCTGACGCAATTTGCGCTGAGCGAGCGTTGAGGATTATCACCGACACCACACAGCCCATGTGGGAGCAAGCCCCCTCCCACACTTTGTCCTGCCGCGTGGCTTAAAGCGCGATGGGTTTGCGACCGGCAAACGAATGCGCCAGGGTGCCGCCGTCCACCAACTCCAGCTCGCCACCCAGCGGCACACCGTGGGCGATCCGCGAGGTGACCAGGCCTTTGTTGCTTAGCAGTTGGGCGATGTAATGCGCAGTCGCTTCACCCTCCACGGTCGGGTTGGTGGCCAGGATCACTTCAGTAAACGTGCCCTGCGCTTCGATCCGCGCCACCAGTTGCGGAATGCCGATGGCTTCCGGGCCCAGGCCGTCCAACGGCGACAGATGGCCTTTGAGCACGAAATAGCGCCCGCGATAACCGGTCTGTTCCACCGCGTACACGTCCATCGGCCCTTCCACCACGCATAACAGCGTGTCATCGCGACGCGGGTCGGCGCATTGCGGGCAGAGTTCTTCCTCGGTGAGGGTGCGGCACTGGCGACAGTGACCAACGCCCTCCATGGCCTGGCTCAAGGCCTGGGCCAACCGGGTGCCGCCGCTGCGATCACGCTCCAGCAGTTGCAGCGCCATGCGCTGGGCGGTTTTCTGGCCGACACCGGGCAAAGTGCGCAGGGCGTCGATCAGTTGGCGAATCAGGGGGCTGAAGCTCATGGGCGAAGGGTCCGACAAAACAACGAGACGCGGTTTATACCCGCGCCCCGGATTAGCGTCAAATGCTCAATCCTGCGCGACGCGCACCACCAACTTGCCGAAGTTGCGTCCTTCGAGCAAACCGATAAAGGCTTGAGGCGCGTGTTCCAGGCCGTCGACCATGTCTTCGCGGAACTTGATCTTGCCGTCGCGTACCCACGGCGCCATGGCGCTGAGGAATTCCGGCTGGCGATCGCCGTAGTCATCGAACACGATAAAGCCCTGGATACGCACGCGCTTGGTCAGCAAGGTGCGTTGCAGCGCCGGCAGTCGATCAGGGCCGCTGGGCGCTTCATGGGCGTTATAGCCGGCGATCAGCCCGCATAGCGGGATCCGCGCCTTGGGGTTGAGCAGCGGCAGCACGGCATCGAACACCTTGCCGCCGACGTTTTCAAAGTAGATATCCACGCCCTTGAAACAGGCCAGGGCCAATTCATTGGCGAAGTTCTCGCTTTTGTGGTCGATGCAGGCATCAAAGCCCAGCTCATCCACCACGTAACGGCACTTGTCGGCCCCGCCCGCGACACCCACCACGCGCAGGCCCTTGAGCTTGGCCACCTGGCCCACCACCGAGCCCACCGCACCGGACGCGGCCGCCACCACCAGGGTTTCGCCGGCCTTGGGCTGGCCGATGTCCATCAGGCCCATGTAGGCGGTCATGCCCGGCATGCCCAGCACGCCCAACGCCATCGACGGGCTGGCCAGACCGTTGGGCACCGGCATCAGGTTGCGACCGTCGCTAATGCTGTGGCTTTGCCAGCCGGTGGAGCCGACCACCAGGTCGCCCGCTTCGAATTTCGGGTTGCGCGACTGCTCGATACGGCTGACAGCGCCACCCGTCATCACTTCGTCGATTTCCACCGGAGCGGCGTAGGACGGTGCATCACTCATGCGCCCGCGCATGTAGGGGTCGAGGGACAGGTACAGCGTCTTCAACAGGACTTGGCCGTCTGCCAGTTCCGGCAGGGTCACACGTTCGAGGCGGAAGTTTTCCGCAGTTGGCGCGCCGTGAGGGCGCGAGACCAGGACAATGCGCTGGTTAAGCATCGGTTCTTGAGGCATCGGGGGGCTCCGTTATCGAGGGTCGAATTCAATGGCATCAAGTGCAGACACTGGCCAAGGCACCGAGGTTCGACAAAGTTACCCTTGCGTAGCCGCTACGCAGGGGAAAACAGCCAAAAAAAATGCCAGGCGCGATGCCTGGCATTCCAGTCTAGCTAAGGCTGGCCGATCAGAACGGCAGTTTCATGCCCGGTGGCAGTTGCATGCCAGCGGTCACGCCGGACATTTTGTCCTGGCTGTTGGCTTCGATCTTGCGCACTGCGTCATTGACGGCCGCGGCGAACAGATCTTCCAGCACTTCACGGTCGTCATCGCTGACGCCTTCGAGCAGGCTCGGGTCGATGCTCACGCGCTTGATGTCGTGACGACCGGTCATCACCACGCTGACCATATCGCCACCGGCTTTACCGGTGACTTCGGCGTTGGCCAGCTCTTCCTGCATCTTGGCCATCTTTTCCTGCATCTGCTGTGCCTGCTTCATCAGGCCGGCCATGCCACCTTTCATCATGGGAATCACCTCAAAAGTACGTGGATCAATAAGTAGCCCGGTGTCATGACGCCTGGGGCACCGGGGCTTCGACAGGTTCAATAGTATCGTGACGGACGACCGCGCCGAACTGTTGCATCAATTGTTGGATGAGCGGGTCACCGTGGATCGACTCCTCGGCCTCGCGCTGGCGATTGAGGCGTCGGCGGGTCGCGGCCTGGGCCGGGGTTTCCTGCTCGGGCTTGATCAACTCGATGGTGATGCTCAGCGTGCGCTCATGATACTGGTTGAGGGCATCGTTGAGCCGGCGCTGCTGGGTCGCGTTGAACAGGGCGCTGTGGGCCGGGTCCAGGTGCAGCAACCAGTGGTCGCCCTCGATGGCGATCAGGGTGCAGTTGGCGGCGATGCTGCCGGTCATGCCGGAAATCGGCAGTTTCGGGAACAGCTCCAGCCATTGCAGGGCCAGGCCGGTGGCCGGCGCGGCAGCGGGTTCCGCTTCGGGCTCGGGGGCCGGCTCGGCGGTGTGTTCGCTGGCCAGTTCGTCCAGGTAGCTGTAGGCCGAATCGATGTCCGGCTCGATGTAGTCTTCGTCCAGCGGCGGTTCGTCGTCCAGGTCGATGCCGGGCGTTGCGGCGTCCACCTGGGCGACGGTCGGCTCGGGGACGGGCGCACTGACCCATTCCGGCGCATCCGGTACCACGCTGTCCGGCATTGGCGTAGGCATCGGCGTCAGCTCGGGCTGCTCGCCGGCGGTTTCCAGCACGGGCTCCACGGCGGGCTGCAGCTCGACCTCGGGTTCAGCCTCTGCCGGGGCATTCCAGGGCAGGTCGACCACCGGGGCCGGTTCGGGCTCGACAACCGGCACCGGCGCGATCACCGGCGCGACAACCACCGGCTCAGGCACCGGCGCAACCGGCGCAGGCGCAGCAACCGCTGGCGCGACCACCGCCGCGCCAGCCACTGATTTGGCGGAATCAACTGTGGCCTGGCTGATCCCCACTGGCTTTAGCGGCTGTCTCGGCGCGTCCGTCGCGTCGGCGGGGCGGAAGGCCAGCATGCGCAGCAGGACCATTTCGAAGCCGCCACGCGGGTCTGGTGCGAGGGGCAAGTCCCGGCGACCGATCAGGCCCATCTGGTAGTAGAACTGCACGTCTTCGGCGGGCAACGCCTGGGCCAGGGCCAACACGCGGTCGCGGTCGCCATGGCCGTTGTCGACACCTTCCGGCAATGCCTGGGCGATGGCGACGCGGTGCAGCACGTTGAGGATTTCCGAGAGCACACCGTTCCAGTCCGGGCCCTGTTCCGACAAGTGGCGCACGGCTTCGAGCAACGCCTTGGCGTCGCCTTCGATCAGCGCGTGCAGCACGTCGAACACCTGGCCGTGGTCGAGGGTGCCGAGCATGGCACGCACATCGGCGGCCATGACCTTGCCTTCACCAAAGGCAATGGCCTGGTCGGTGAGGCTCATGGCGTCACGCATCGAACCATCGGCGGCACGGCCGAGCAGCCACAGCGCGTCGTCTTCGAACGGTACGTTTTCGACACCCAGCACGTGGGTCAAGTGCTCGACCACGCGCTCCGGGGTCATGTTTTTCAGGGAGAACTGCAGGCACCGCGACAAAATCGTTGCAGGGAGTTTCTGCGGGTCGGTGGTCGCCAGGATGAATTTGACGTAGGGCGGCGGCTCTTCCAGGGTTTTCAACAATGCGTTGAACGAATGACTGGAAAGCATGTGGACTTCGTCGATCAGGTAGACCTTGAAGCGGCCACGGCTCGGCGCGTACTGCACGTTATCGAGCAGCTCGCGGGTGTCTTCGACCTTGGTGCGGCTCGCGGCGTCGATCTCGATCAGGTCGACGAAACGCCCTTCGTCGATCTCGCGGCATACCGAGCAGGTACCGCAGGGCGTCGAGGTGATGCCCGTCTCACAGTTCAGGCACTTGGCAATGATTCGGGCAATGGTAGTCTTGCCGACACCGCGAGTACCGGTAAACAGGTAGGCGTGGTGCAGCCGTTGGCTGTCCAAGGCATTGATCAGAGCCTTGAGCACATGGGTCTGGCCGACCATTTCGCGGAACGAGCGCGGGCGCCATTTACGTGCAAGAACCTGATAACTCATCGAAAACCGTCGCAACTGAGAAGCGGAAGCCGGTAATGCTAGCGGAGCAAGGGGGAAATTGCATCCGGCACGCTTGCCTTATCTGCCTAAGATTGCCTGAGCGGCCCCGAAAAGGCCTGAACCCGGAGAGTGTATGCGCGTAGTCCTGGGCGCCTTATGGATGCTCACCACCGCCAGCCTTGCGGCGCCCGCGCCGTTGCGTTTCTCGGTTTCCGACAGTTGGGCGATGCCTATGGTGCAAGTGGAGGACGGCCAGCCCACCCAGGGTATTTTGTATGACCTGATGTCGAGCCTGGCCACCCAGGTCGGCCGCCCGGCCGAGTTCCACGTACTGGCGCGGGCACGCATTGCCGCGGCCATGGCCCATGGCGACATCGATGTGCGCTGTTATGTCGCCCAGGCCTGGCTCGACAACCTGTCTGGCGACTACCTCTGGAGCCTGCCGTTGCTGGTCCAGCGCAACGTATTGGTCAGCGTCCGCAACCAGCCGGTGCAATTGGCCCGGCTGGCGCCGCAGTCGATCGGAACGGTGCTCAATTACCGCTACCCCACGCTCGACCCATTGTTCGCCAAAGGCCAACTGAGGCGCGACGACGCCCGCAGCGAAGAACAAGTGCTGCACAAACTGGTGGCCGGGCGCTTCAAGTATGCGGTGAGCAATGAATGGATCGTCGACCGCTTCAACCAGCACCTGCCGATGGAACAGCGACTGCACAAAGTCGCCATCATCGAGGAGCAAAGCCTGGGCTGCGCCGTGCGCAACGACCCGGACCTGCCGGTGCAACAAATCCTGCGCACCCTGCTGCGGATGAAGATGTCAGGCGAAATCGACGACATCATCCAGCTGTACACCGGCGAAAACGCCGTGCCCCTGCACGCTCCTGACAAGAACTGACAGCGCCGCCTTTTAGACTGGGCTCAACCACCCCGTCCTCAAGGAGCCTCCATGAACGCCGTCGCCCAATACTTCCTGCTGTATGTCGACAGCCCCGCCACCAGCGCCAACTTCTACAGCCGCCTGCTGGACAAGCCACCGGTTGAATTGAACCCGACCTTTGCCCTGTTCATTCTCGATAATGGCGTCAAGCTCGGCCTGTGGTCGCGCCACAGCGTAGAGCCGGCCACCCAGGTCACGGGCGGTGGCGGCGAATTGGGTTTCCCCCTGCCCGACAACGCCGCCGTGGATGCCCTGCATGCCCAATGGCTGGCGCGGGGCGCCACGATCATCCAGTCACCGACCGTCCTGGACTTTGGCTACACCTTTGTCGCCCAGGACCTCGACGGTCATCGGTTGCGCGCGTTCTGCATGAGCAACTGAGCCGCGCCGCCAACGGCCTTCCAGGCTGATGGCCGCCACACTGGCGAGCACGATCATCGCGCCGAGCATCACCTGCCCGGCGACGTGCTCGCCCAGCAATATCGCCGCCATCGCCATGGCCACCGGCGGAATCAAGTACATCGCCACCGATGCACGGCTGACCTCGACATGCTTCAACACATAAGCCCAGGCCAGGTACGCCAAGGCACTGGGGAAAATGCCCAGCACCAGCACCGCCAGGTTTTCCGGCCAGGGCGCCTGCGCCACGGCGGCGGGCAGGCCTGGCAGGTTCACGCAGAGCATCAAGGTGCCCGACCACACCATGTAGCACGCCAGGGTCAGCGGGCTGTAGCGGTGGGCATAGTGTTTCTGGATGGCGAAATACACGCTCCATGACACCGCCGCCAGCAGGATCACCAGGCCACGCGGGTCGATGCCACCTACGCCCTGCTCACCCCAGATCACCACCAGCACGCCAAGCAACCCCAGCAATACACAGCTCCAGCGCCAGACACTGACCCGCTCCCTCAAGCAAAAAAACGCGATCAGCACACTGAACAGCGGCGCCGACTGCGCCAATACACTGGACGCCGCCGCCGTGACCCATTGCTGCCCATAGTTGAGGCAAGTGTGATGCAGGAACACCCCGAAAAAACCCAGCACCAGCAACCACGGCACATCTCGCAGGCGCGGCCGACCGATATCCAGCACCAACGCGACGCCGCCCATAAACACTGAGGCGATCAAAAACCGCAGCAACGCCAGTTGACCCGGACTGTAGCTGCGCAGCCCCATGTGTACGCCAATCGGCGAATAGGCCCAGCAGAGGATCACGCTGGCGATGACTAGCGTAAGCTTTAGGCGTGACGGGGAATTCATCAACGGCATCCAGAAACAGAGAAGGAATGCCGCCAGTCTTGGCCGGGTCACGCCGTAGGACAATTAAGCGTTTCTGACTTCTGAAATCAGTGGAACTGAGCAATGGAAATGGCCCAACTGAAGATGGTGCGAGCCGTGGCGCAAACCGGCAGCGTGGCTCAGGCCGCGGCGCAATTGCATTGCGTGCCGTCGAACATCACCACGCGCATCAAACAGCTGGAAAGCGAATTGGGCACGCCACTGTTCATCCGTGCCGGACGCGGGCTGGCGATCAGCGCCGCCGGTAAAATCTTCCTCGATTACTGCGAACGCATCCTGGCCCTGGTGGACGAATCCAAACGCGCGGTGGACGCCAACGCTATCCCGCGGGGCACCTTGCGGATCGGCGCGGTAGAGTCCAGCGCCAGCGGCCGCCTGCCACCGCTGCTGGCGGAATACCATCGACGCTACCCCGACGTCAGCCTTGAACTGGTGACCGGCGCCTGGGGCCAACTGCTCGACGACCTGCAACACCACCGCCTGGACGTGGCGCTGGTGGCCGCCGGCAACAAACGCTCCAAGCTCGAACACAGCGTGGTCTACAGCGAACGCCTGGTGCTGATCGCCAGCGCCTGCAGCGCACCGATCAAGCGTGCCGAGGACCTGGCAGGGCGTACCCTGCTCGTCTGGCCGCCTGGCTGCCCTTATCGCGCGGCCTTGGAAAACTGGGTCAAGCCCCATGACTTCAAGCCGACCATCGCCAGCTATGCCAGTTGGGGCACGATCATCGGCTGCGTCAGCGCGGGGATCGGCGTGGCGCTGGCGCCGGAGGGCATTCTGGCGCGCTATGAGCAGGCCAATCAGCTGGCGTCATACCGGTTCGAAGAACTGGCGGCCGTGGATAACCTGCTGTTCTGGCACAAGGACACCCAGCGACATCTGGCCCGGGATGCATTCGCCGGGCTGCTGCGCGAAACCTTCGGCCAACCCTGAGCGAACATCAGCTTTTCGGGGCAGCCAATCGCGCGTACTGATCCTGGCTGATCCAGCCGATGAACGACCGATCCTGAGCATTGACGAACTCGACCTGGGCCCAGCCGTCCTTGAACGCCAGCACGCCGACCACATCCCCTTTGACGATATACGCACGCTTGGCCGCCTTGGCGCGCGGGGTCTTCAGCAAGTAGGCCTTGTCGGCGGACACGGTCACCAGGCCGATCCATGGCTTGTTGGCAGTCTGGCTCAGGTCCAGGCCGGTGGCGATTTCCGGCATCAACACACTGATGCAACCGGGATGCTGGCGACCCTGTTCGACGGTCAGGGTCACGCCGTCGGACGAAGGCGCCACGCTGCCGGGGTAGGCATCGTCAAGCCAGGTGGTCAACGCGTCGGGCTGGCCTTGCAGGTAGAACGCGCAACCACGGGTCACGCCCTCGCCCAGTTCTTCGGCGTAGAAACCTTCGACCTGATGCTCGGGCGTCACCGCCAGCATCAACCCTTCGTACTTGCCCGAATGCAACACAGCGGAACCGGCGAATACCGGCGCCACGGCACACCACGACAACACACCCATCGCGAGATAACGGATCATCTTATTTTTTCCTCTCAAGTGCGTCGTAGGCTTTTTTCATAAGGTCGTCATAGTTGCCGTAGTCCTCGCCGTTATAGTTACGGGCCATGGCGGTAAAGTCTTTGGCTTTCATGGCTTTCATCAATGCCGGGCTGTGGCTGCACAAGGCGAGGAAAGCCTTTAGTTGATTACCGGCATTAACTTTTAATGCGGCAACGAACTCAAATACGCTTGTGTAACCGCATGCCGCGAAATTGAACCCCATGATCTGAAACATGCCCCATGAGGCCGACATCAAGGCAGCTTCCTGATTCAGCGCAAATGCGGTGGCCATGGTTTCCCAGGCCTTGATCTGATCCTTGTTATTGACCTGCCACTGCGGCCCGGCCTTTCTGACGTAGGGGTACGACAGCAGCGGGTGCGCCTGGTCGTAGATACGCTTGGTGTACTTGCGAAACTGGTGCCCCTCAAAGGCGATCACCGGCAACTTGGCCGGGCCGAACCCGGAACGCCCACCCGATTCCACGGTGGCGAAGGCCCTGATGATATTGACGGAAATACCATTGCCCAGCTGCGTAGCGGCGTTCTGGAAGTCGCTATCGCTCAGGGTAATGCCCCCGTCGCACGTGGCCTGAAGTATCAACTGCCGATTGCGCCGCTCGGCCTCGACCATCGCGCGCATGCGGTCCAGGTACACATTGACCGTGGCCTGCACCGCATCGCCGCTGTTGTTGCCGAACACATTGAGAAAGCTCGGGATACGCATCGTCGGGAAGGCCTTCACCGGCACCTTCACCGCTTCCTCGATCAGGCTGTTGAACGTGCGACCGGTGGGGTCGATCACGCCATCGGGATGGGCGTACTTGAGATGACGGAACTGATACTGGCTGATGCACTGCACCAGTTGGCCGTCGCACTTGCCGTTTTCAGCCAACGGAAACCCCATCTTGGGGATGATCAAATTGAATAAATACTGAATGCACTGAACATCGGCGGGCAAGTTACGGGCTTTACCGGGCGAGCCAACTGAAGCACTGATAAGACGGGGTAACCCTTGCAGGCTTTTCATCACAGACATCCTTGTTAGTTAAAGAAGTGATAGCACTTCAATATCAAATCAGCGCCATTGTTATACTCTGAAACAAGTGGCCGGCGGAAACTAACAAGGTGGTTTGAGGTTGTCCAGCAGGGCTTTTAAAAGGTGTGAATTGGCTGTCGAACGATGGATAGCGGTTGGAATTATCTTCCGCCGATTATCTACCACCCTCAGGAACGCCCAGGATGCGAGGGAGTCATCCCCGCCAGCTTTACATAGCGCTTTCGTCATTTCTCTTTAGTATGCTGTACCCCCACGGAATGCAGAGGGATAGATCCTATGCCTGGCCAGAGAATGAAATCGGAGAAACGACTGTGAGGCTCGACAAACTGCGCGTGCAGAATTACCGCTGCTTTGGAGAGTTCGAGATCGACTTCGACCCTCATCTGACCATATTGATTGCTTCCAACGGAGGCGGTAAAACCACCATTCTGGATGCTGCGCGAGTTGCTCTATGGCCTTTTGTAAAGGGTTTTGACCTCGGTAGCCAGACCGGAAAATCCGCGACAATTCAAATCGACGACGTGCGCCTCGCACACCTTGCCAGCGGCAACATGGAGCCTCAAATTGCCAGCGTCATCGAGGCCTGGGGTCCGTGGGGACCAGACGAACTTGAAAACAATTGGTTGCAGCAGCGCACAAGCTTGAAGAAGTCGACCAATACCCTTGGCGACACAGGCTCGAAAGCACTGACTGGATACAGCAAGTCTCTTCAGGAAAAAGTACGTCGCGATGAGCCCGTCGTGTTGCCGCTGATAACTTACTTAGGGACTTCCCGACTCTGGTTCGAGGGCCGTTTCACCTCCGCAGCGGCTCAAACCACTCTCGACAAAACTGAGTACTCTAGAACCTCAGGCTATCTGAATTGCCTCTCCTACTCTTCGAGCTTCAAAACTTTCACTGCATGGTATGGCTGGATCTATCGCAGCTATCGGGAAGCACAGGTGATCGCCCTCGAGCGCAACGCAGAGCTGTCCGACCTAGGCATTCGCTTCGGACAGATCATCAGGTCCATAAAAGAAGCCATTGACCGATTGATACAAGGCCCGACCGGCTGGCACAGCCTGGAATACAGTGAGAGCCATCAACAGCAACTGATCATGCATCACCCGGAACAAGGCATATTACCTGTAGAGATGCTGAGCGATGGACTGCGCAACGCCATTGCCATGGTTGCTGACCTTGCCTTTCGGGCCTGCAAGCTCAATCCGCACTTAGGGGACCAGGCACCTTCACAAACGCCCGGTATCGCCTTGATCGACGAAGTGGATATGTTTCTCCACCCTCACTGGCAACAGACAATCCTAGGGTCATTACGAGCAGCTTTCCCAGCCATGCAATTCATTGTGACCACTCATAGCCCACAAGTATTGAGTACTGTGCGGCGCGAAAACATTCGAGTGATTGGCAAGGATGTGCATGGCAACTTGATCGCCTCTCCTCCACTGGCAATGACCTACGGTGAACCCAGCAGCAGTGTTTTACATAGCGTCATGCAGGTAGATCCGCAACCACCCGTTATTGAAAAGCCCGAGTTGTTGCAACTCACCGAATGGGTGGACAAGGGGCGCTATGACGAGCAACCCGCAGTTGAATTGATGGAACGGCTGACAGCAGCACTGAGTGAACAGCATCCCCAACTGCAACGCCTACAGCGCAGCATCAAGCGGCAGCGGGCGCTTAAAAGATGAGGGCTATTCACAAGCGAGGCAACGGCCCTTATCAATTGAACAACTCACATGCAAATCCCCCCATCACAGCCAAAGCGGCGACGAGTCGCTGGGCGGGGTTCGGCTCTAAACAGCAAGTGCTTGGTTACCTGTTAGAGGAGCAATATGGCCTGTGTTGCTACAGTGAGATTCGACCCGATCTGATCGGACTAGGGTTGCATATAGAGCACGTCGAAAACAAAAGTCAGAATCCCCAACGCACATTCGATTACAGCAACCTGGCCGCCTCATCCTTGGATAGCGAGACCGATCTGCACACGTTCAAAGGCCAGGCGTCAGAGGTATTTGGCGGACATGCGCTTGGAAAATCGAGCACAGTCGATATCAATCGCTTTGTGTCCTGTCATCAATCCGATTGCAGCCGCTTCTTCGCGTACCTGTCCGATGGGCGCATAGTGGCCGCTGACGGACTGTCCGCACAGGAGAAGGACCGAGCCAAATACACCATTGACCTGCTCAATCTGAATAGCCCCTTTCTTCAGGAGTTGCGGTATCAGTGGTGGAGCGAATTGGAAACGCTTTTCAACGAGCATATTGATCAGGATATGAGCCTGCACTGCCTTGCAGGCATTGACCTTGCACCAAGAGGAACACAACTGAGCCCGTTCTTCAGCATCACACGAAACTTTTTTGGCAACATTGCTGAAGAGGTGCTGGAACAGGAAGCTCCTGATTTGAAGTAATCGAGGCCAGCCACTCAATCAACGACTCCGGCATCAGTAGAACGCGATAAAACTCCACCTCCCTGTATCTTCCCTCATCGTCAGTACGCAACGATTGCCGGGGCGATCCACTTTTGACTCAGGCACTCCCAGCCCTGTCGTTGAAGCGAAGCCCGATATTGGATGGTTTCCCGTTAGCACATTTTGAAAATAATGAAGTGTCCGTCACGCACTGCGCAATAAAACCTGGCAGATGACGAATCAAAGTTTTTGATTGGAAGCAGAAGGAGGTTACTACAAGGAGGAGCGTTATGGAGGCAACCCCACCAGCCACACCCCGGCACACAATGTTCCCGCTGTGGCTGCTGCCTTCCGGCTCTGACCAGGTGGCATGCAAGCATGTTCGGTAATCGTTGCGGGCCATATAGGGTAAGGGTTTCAGGCTGATGTGGTAGCAATACGTCTACCGTGCGGACACGCAGCACGCGCAGTCAAAATTCCGGAGTGTAGCCAGCATTGTCACACTTTGCTGTCACACATCGGTGTCACACACATGGCATATCTGATCCGTCGCGGAGCCTTCTACTACCTGAATCTCCGACTGCCCAAGCACCTCTTCCCAAGGTGTCACACTTTGCGTTTGAGCTTGAATCTGACCACTCGCCAAGCAGCAACTTTCGTTGCTGCCTCACTTGCTCAGCAGGTCCATCAACACTTGGCAAAACACCCCACAGAGCCTGCGGAAACGCTTCATAAGCTGTGCATGAAATGGCGTAGTGCTATACCTGCCCCACCATCACTACACACGCCAAATCGCACCGTAGAGCGCTTGCCGACGCAAGCCTCTCAAGGCCCAACGCTAGCCGAGCTGTCAAAAAAATACATCGCTGAAGGCAAAGCCGGAGGAACATGGCGAGAGGTGAGCGCGCACGAAGTTGAACGGGCGTTACGTGACCTTTTTGAGCTGATGGGCGACATGTCAGCTTCCGCGTTCGATGTGCAACAAGCTCGCATGCTGAAAGACCGTCTGAACCGTTGCCCTCAGTACTTCGCCCTCCTGCCACAGTTCAAGGGCAAGACATTAGCTGAAGTCATTGAATCAGGCGGCACGTACAAAACCATCACCGCCGTAACCGTTAACAACCGTCTACGCAAGCTCTCGGCATTCATGAATTGGTGCAAGAGCAACGGCTACATCACGGTCAATCCACTGGAGGGACTGAAAGCAATGACAGGATCAGCCAAAGAAGCTCGGTTGTCATTTGAATCAGTAGACCTGATAACGCTGCTTAATCTAGATGCACTCAAGGCTGAGGCTCGCAAGCATCCATGGCGTTACTGGATACCATTGCTGGGCCGCTTCACAGGGGCAAGGCTGGAAGAGCTGTGCCAGTTACATACAGATGATTTTATCGAGCAACAGGGTATCCGGTGCATCCGTATCGATGACAGTCACTCAACACAAAGCTTGAAGAACAGCAGCAGCCGTCGCACTCTCCCGATACACCCGACACTGATCCAGCTTGGATTGCTCGACTTCGTTAAGCAGGTGCGAGCTAGCAATTCTGAACGCCTGTTCGCAGAACTTGAGCCAGTTCGTGGAAAGCTGGGCCATGCACCCAGTAAGTGGTTTAGCCGATTCAAGACGAAGATGGGTATTACCAATCCCCGTAAAACGTTCCACAGTTTCCGTCACACGTTTATTGACGATCTTCGTGATGCTGGCGTGCAAGACTCGCTTATTAAACGAATGGTCGGACATGAGGACAGTTCAGTCACGTTCGGCATCTACGGCAGCAGGACCCCCTTGAAAGCGATGGCTGAGGCGCTGACGCACATACTTTAACCTCAGAAAAGGTATCGAAAACCTCAATGAAACCCAACACTCCAATTGACGTTATCCTGACGTCCTTTAGGCCAAGCCCAATGTTTACGGGTTTACATGGCCATCTAGACTAAGCAAGACGCTTTCTCTCCCACCGGAAACCAGTTCTTTACAGCATTGCTCTCGCAGGAAAGGTGGAACGCACAGAAGCACTCAAGCGACCTTTTCTAGATCAGTAGTTTTGCACCACGTCAACAGCCGGATTGACAAGAGCAGTATAAAAGTGCATTATGCTCTCCTGTCTCAACGGACAGACCGACACCTCGAAGAGCCTCACACGGACACTGTTCATACAGCGTTTTAGATGGGGCTTTTTTGTGGGTGTCATTTAACCAACACAGCCGGCAATACCCGAGGTAACGCCAATGACGTGAACTTAAATAGGAGAAATGATGATGACCTGTTTCGCCCCCAATAAAGTGATCTACACCGCTGTATCCGCTCCAGGCGCGGGTAAGACTCAAGCATTAATTAACCAGATTCCATCTCTACTTTCAGCGGGACGCTCCATCGTTCTTGCACTCCCAACCCTCAACCTCACCGATAGCTTTATTAGCCGCTTGCCTGCTGACCTTTCTTACCGCGTCATCAATTCCACCACCTGTGATCACGTTGGCTCAGAACTAGAGTCTGCTTTGAAAAAGAAAGAAAGCCATCTGATTATCACGACACATCACAGCATCTTTTCCATACAATCCAATTTGCTTTTTGGCTGGATGCTAGTCATCGATGAACTACCGACTGCGGTTGATTTTCCAGCATTTCCTTTCGAACCATCAGAACTAGATCAGCTACTGGTGAATGCGATGGAGCACGACGGGCGCCTATACATTCGAGAGGGTTGCTCTGAAGCGGTTGAAACAACACTCGCGACCTTCAAGGCTGTGTCAGCAGGTGCGGAACGCACATCGATGCTGAGTAAGGAAGGGGCTCGCATATACGAATGCCTAAAAGATGGGCATCCGGTCTTTATTGATTCGCCTATTCCTAATGGCAACAGGTATGTTCGAGCAGTTATTGAGTCCAGTTGCTGGGATACACTAGCAGCGGCAGAAGAGGTGCATATTCTTGCGGCAAGTGTCGCCGGTAGCCAGTTCGATGATTTTGCTCAGGTACATGGATTCACATACGCACGGTCGGAATTCACACCAACGTTTGATGGCTACACCTCTGCTGTCACGATCTACCCTGTCATGCCCAAGGGACGTAATTACAGTAAATCCGCAGTGACTGAGACTGCTCATAACAGCAGCACTACTGATCACCAGAAGCAGGGGGAGAATCTGGTGATTGACCACATTCTGGAGGTAGTTCTTAAGCGGGCTACTGGAACTCCACTGCTATTCTGCAACGGTTGGGCTAGTTTCAGATGGTTGCCAAGGGGGGCCGTTCACCGCTGCTCAATCGATAGTCGGGGCCTGAACGAGTACCAGGGCGAAACTGATGCCATTCTCTTGTTTGGTGGGAACCCATCGCCATCCGATCAGCTCGCGTTAGAGTTTCTGGCAGCCAAGTATGGTCGCGTATTTCGCCAAGGATTCATCGTCACCAGATTTTTGGAACCCAGCTTACAGGCAGCTACAAGGACAGCATTACGAGACAGAAGCAATACCAAGCCGATACAACTGTTTGTGCAAGATGGGCGAGTAGCTGAGTATCTTATATCCACCTATATGCCGGATGCAGTGATCGATTGGAGTCTGTCTGAAATGTGTCCAGTGAGTGAAGACTGTAGGATGACTCTGGATCCACGCAGAGTTGAAGTCTACAAGCTGTTCGCACAAGGAAAGAGGAATGCTGAGATAGTTCGCCTAACCGGCGTGCATCGAAATACCCTACCAAGTTGGAGAGAAGATTGGCGACTTCAGGTCGCCTGAAATAAAGCAATGCACATTGCAACCTTAGTAAAAGATTTCAAGATAAAATCTGCACATCAATCCTAAGAAGTCTAATAGGAAAGGTGTGCAGTCTCATCCCCCCCAACAAAAAACCACCATCACCAGAAAACAATCAGACAAATAATCCCACCCAATGTAAAAGCGCCTACTTAAACTCAAAACACTTGAGCATATACCTCAAGACATCAGGAGCCACCATTTCAATCGGAGCCGTCATTAAAGTACCATTACTCTGAAATTCACTTCTTTTTAGATAGCCTATCAAACCACGCTGGTAAGTATCATAGTCAGGATAACTAGGCACCACACAAGATTTACTTTGCTCCCTGACAACCTCTACAGCCCTAATAATTTGTTTACGACAGCCACTTTCGCGAAGATATTGATTTAGATCACCAACACCGTCGACAAGTGGATTTTTTTTAGAATTCTCATATACCTCTTCATAGTCCGGATTGTAATTAGCACATGTTCGGTAATATCCCATGGTAGTTTGAGCCCAAGCATCCGCACAAAAAAAATACGCAATTAAAAAAAACTTAACACTCGTTGAACGCATCGACCACACCTCTGAACAGTGATTACATTTTATTTTCAGTCGCCACCTAGCAATTCAATGACTCGTACCCTTCGGCATTGCTGGTGAATGCAGATTTTCTTGCTCGCGCCCCCCTCCGATTTGCTCGCTTGTATAGACGGTTAGGATAGCAATGTATCATCTGGTGTGTCATCAGTTGGTGTGTTCACGATTGGAGTGCATCCGACCATCATTCAGACATGCAACCAAATCAGAATCTTAGAAAGGGCTTCGGCCAACGAATCCGAGAGCTACGCACCAGTCAGGGCTTCAGTCAGGAAGCTTTTGCTGATCGGTGTGGCTTCGTTCGAACGTACATGTCACGAATTGAAACGGGCACAGCCAACCCCAGCTTAGATGCTGCCAAGGTGCTTGCTGAAGGGTTGGGCGTATCCCTTTCTGAGCTGCTTGAGGGGTTGTAGCTGAAAGCAGGTATTGACGATTATCTTGTTTTGCATCCTAGGAGGATGTGGCATGGCGGATGTTCAAGGCGAATCAAAAAGCATTGGAGATGGTTGCCAAAACGGTCAATATGGCTCTGTCCCCTGTGGGCCTTATGATCTGGGGCTACGAACAGATTCAAGAGTTCGTTTCAGGAAAAGTTGCGGAACGATTGAAGAACGTACCGCCAGAAGCAATCATTCAACCTGAGCTCAACATTATTGCAAGCCCTGCTCTAGAGGCACTCAGATATACAGAGCACAGAGGTGTGATGGCTTTTCTCTGACAGTGGTTCAAGCGAGGCCCATGAGCACGCCGTCGCTGCATTGGAAACCCTCGATGCGAACGCGTCCGCTATCACCGCTGGAATTCTCAAACTCCGTCAATAACCCCTTTCTCGCCCCTGATCAAGTTGAAGACTTGGTTTTTTTGACTGCCTGACGTGGAGCCTCGCTGACACTCCTGAATACGACTGTCGAGCCGGGGACATCGGGAGACTCATGGATTTCCATCTGTAAATTCAGGCCCAGCACCTCCAGCGGTTCAAACATCCGCAATCGAGAGATCGTTTCGCCTGTTGGGCTGCGGGAGTACTCGCCTGAAAACACCAAGGGTTTATGCTCCTCAAGCCATTGAATGCTGCCTGTACACCTTAGTAGGGCCACAGGCACTGGACCCTCGCACGTATACAAAGCATGAGGTTCATTCAATGTGACATTGAAATGCACTGGTAATGCTGGACCATTCGGCGTTAAGCCACTCAGTAGCTCTGGATGGTTCCCGAGCGTATTTGTAAAGACTTCACGCGGGGTGATGGTCATGCCGGTATTCAAATTGCGAAGCATCAGGTTTGCTTGATCGCCTTGTAACGCCTCGTTCAAGCTCTCCAAGCTGACTGTTGGCGGCAGTGACTCTATGCCGAATTCAACTCGATCAAGGTAGCGTATCTCTGTTCGATGAGGCATGCCGATCAGCTCTGGCCAGCTCTCGAATTCAGACGGGGACAGTTCTTTGAATTCTCGAGTGTCAATTTCAAAACGTTCTGCCTCCTCCAATGCACCAGCACTGAAACCGGTTGTAGACACTGCCGTTACGCGGGAAAGGTTGAATCTCTGTCTTCTGCCAATGAGCTGTTCGATCCACGAGGCTGGGGCGGGTCCCTCTGACGGGCGGTCTCGGCACTCAATGAGCCATTTAAAGTCGATCGTACCGACCTTACCCTCAACCATAATGTCGAGCTCCGCTCCTGGCCTTCCCTTAGCAGTACTGCTGAGCATTCGGGGCGTGATCGTCCAATCCGGCGGGAGCCGTAAGCTCTCGATGTACGTCACGACGTTTTCTAACTGCTTGCCGTCCTTCTTCTTCTGTGCCATGGGCCATTCGCCTACCGGTGACGTGATCTCTTCGGAGTATACGTGCTGGGTAGCGGAGATATCGATCGTATTCATATGGGTATACCCCATCGAGTACCGTCCGTCGCCTGCTAGAACCGTACCGAATAAGGCTCGTTGACCACCCTAACGAGTACACTTATAATCGGTACATCTAAAACGGTGCAGAGAGACTTTGACATGTACATTCGCGGATACCTTCGTGCATCCACCACTGAACAAGACGCTACCCGTGCAAAAGATCAGTTGAAGGCATTCGCCACTGAGAGCGGTCAACGTGTGGCTTCGTGGTATGTCGAGAATGAGAGTGGTAGCACGCTGCAACGTCCTGAGTTGTTCCGCCTCTTGGGTGATTGCGAAGCGGGGGACATCCTCCTGATTGAACAGGTAGACCGCCTGTCACGCTTGAATGAGGCTGATTGGCAGAAGCTACGTGCAGAACTGAAAGCCAAGGGCGTATTGGTTGTAGCACTCGACTTGCCAACCTCGCACCAGTCGATGCAGCCAGCCCGTAAGGGTGACGACTTCACCGGACGTATGCTCACCGCCATCAATGACATGTTGCTGGATATGCTGGCAGCGGTAGCCCGTAAGGATTATGAAGACCGTCGCCGCCGTCAAAAGGATGGTATTGAGAAAGCTCAGGCGAATGGCGTCTACACAGGCCGCAAGACCGACGAAGCTTTGCACGACCGGATCAAGGCTTGTCTCGACTCTGGTATGTCACTGCGTAAGACCGCCAAGACCGTTGGTTGCGCTACTTCCACTGTTCAGCGTGTCGCCAAACCAGACTGACTCAGGCGCAGTTAATCATTCGTTGAACCTGGCCCCAGCCCCTGCTTGAAGAACTCTGATTCCACGACAGTAGTAGACATCCTACCGGGATGGATTCTCCTAAAAGCCAAGCCAGTCAAGGCTTACAGCCCTTTTTAACTGACGCGCTCCAACATCAACAGGTGAGTGCAACAACCCCAACACGAACACATAGCCCGCCATTGAGCGGGCATTCTCATGCTCTCAGCTTGTGTCATCACTGCACCCTGTCACAAGCCGCCTGACTCCACTTACAATCCACGTAGACACGACAGAGCATCACCGCAACACTTGCTCTGATCACACGTCACCAACAGCATCACAGCCAGCCAGAGAAGGCAGGTCGTGCGTAGGGGGTCTATCACTTATTTCTATTTTTCCCAGCTTTTATAACAGAGTGGCCGAGTTGGCGTTAAGTAGCTCAGGTGATAACCCCGGCTTCAAAATGTCTCGCCCCAGCCATTATTTTTCCCTGAGTTGAATCGAAGAACACCCTCAAGTGCATGACCCTCGCGGCGCGGGATTTGAGATTTCGTCTGGAAATTGCCGTGTCACTTGCAGGGGTAAGCATCTTGGATGGCAAACATCGCTAAAGTCGCATCATCTGTGTCTTTGAGTTCGGTGGCCCGCAAGTAATCGACTACTGCCTGTACAGCCTCGCCTACCGTCACAGGTCTTTCAGGAAAGCAGGTTTTAAACTCAATCGGAAGGTGGCTATTCAAGCTCTGCATCGTTTTCAGCACCCCCTCAACGAGTCCTACGCACATTCCTTCAGCGACAGTTGGGCCACCCTTGATTTCGTCGCCAGTCACATAAGGAAGCACACCCTGGCACTGAGCAAGTAGGGCATTCCCGCCAGTGAGGCCAGCGATGACCGACCCGCTACACAACATCCCAACCAATGCCACCGCCATTAATAGTGTTTTCATGCTGCGCGTCCTTGAGGCGTGTTCAGACCGACTACCGCCCCGGCAATTATTTCTCCCAACCTGATTTGAGCCTTGTCGAAAGATGCAAGGTCTCTCTGGGCGGCGGCAGCGATTTTGAGTGGAAGCACTTGTGAATATTTCAACCCATGTTGTCGGCGCTCTTCTAACCAGCCAGTTTGATATGGTTTTTCATGAGCTGGAAGAATCGATTGCCTTCTACTGTTATCGGCTTAACATCATATAGCGTATCGTAATGCCGGCCAACAATCTCACGAACCGCATTCAAGTCGAGTCCCTTGTTGCACTCATCTTCTAAGCGTTTGCGGAACTCCGCAGGAAGCATTTTAAGCTCGACAGCACCATGAGTCATCATGATGATCCTGTGTAGAGACTCGGTCAACGCCGGTTCAAAATAGATTGAGAACAGGGCGAACGTCCCGCCTAGTTCAACAATCAACTCTCTGAAACTAGAATACAGTGTTGCTGCTTTGCCTTTGTGCTCAAGGTGCATATCCCAACTCACCGTTTGCACTTCCTGATTCCCTTTCTCAGAGGCCATTTCTGCAATTGCAGCATTCATCTCGCTATTGGATGCGTGAATCTGATAGATGCTAATGAGGTCAGTAATCTTGGCCACATCCACCACGGCACTTTTGAAAACCTCTACTTTTAACTTTGCTTCTTCTTGCATTTGCAGGTATCGCTGTTGAGTCTGCCAAATATCAGACTTGTAAAGTTCAAGCTGCTTCGCATACTCGACCTTCACTTGCTCAATTTTACTGGTGATATCGGCTATATCTTCTTTAGTCGCTAGATTTTTAGCTTTCTCTCCAATGTAGCCGGGGAGATAGGATTTAATGAGCAAGCCCACGATAAAAATTGAGATGAATAACACCACATCTGCCACTAAATGCACATCCATCCAAGTAGCTCCTTTATCAAACCTTTTTTCGCCAAGCAAGCATGCTTTCGCCTAAAAAATTGTCCAGCCTCTGACGTTATGGAAGCTGAGGTATTTTCCAAGTTTTTCCTCTAGAGCTAAGAGGTCTTTCTCCATGGCCAGGAGTGCATTTCCGTTCCGCTCAGCAAGTATACTCTCCCTACCCATATCAAGCTTACCCTCTCGGCGGTATTCGTCATAAGCTCTCACTATGCCGGCTCCCTTTTGTATCTTACCTAGAGTTTCGTAAATCCCATCTTTTGAATTGAACAGGAATTTAGTCTCTCTGTAGGCGTGTGTTAGCTTTTCTGCTTTCTGCTTAAGGTCAACCCGGTTATCAGAATATGCGTACTGGTAGTATTCCAAAGCCGCTAGGTAGACACTGAACCGTTTATTATAGAGATCAAGTTTTGTTTTAGCACTAGCAATCCTCATTTGTGACCAAGCCACCGCTAATGTAGCTACACCAACTACAGCCACAACCCCGCTTATGAAAATGGTTGCAACTGGAGTTGTAGGAGCGCCAACAGCCCCGCTGGAAACAAACACGCTACAGAAGCTGCAATATTCCATGTTACGTCCTTAGTCCTGCTTCAGAGGTTTAGCGAATTAGCTGTCATTGACATGAAGGGCAGTCAGTTTAGAGATTGCCGCAAGCTTCTGTGCCGTGCTCGCCCCCTTGAGTCTGACTGTCGTGATTGGCAACCGAGCTTTACGAATGCCATCGCAATCCAGAAGCCTGTTAAACGTCTTGAGGACCCAAGACTCAATACAAATCGTAGCTCAGTCCAACACTATCGAGCACCGAATTAAACGCCGAATTGGACTTTAAGTAAGTAGTTGACGTGTAATCCAGAAACTGAGCACTCATCATAATCAGACGCAGCAGCGAAAAATCAGTAAAGTTTATTATCGTTAAGTAGTGAGACGTCCTGTCCTCTTCGCAAAAACCATTTGAATCGCTTAACTTTTCATCAACAATCCTGACCATGTTGTAGAAAATCCTTGTGAGCCCATATATCTGATCCGTCGAGTCAACGCGTTCCAAATACTCAACCACAAGTAGAACTTCAGGCCCAGAACTCCGAAGCGACTCGACGTCATCCTCAATCTTTATAACAGCCTCACCACCCGATAACCTTAATAAGGTGCCATCCACATCACTGCTCAACCGAAAAGAATCAAAGTAAGTTTTCTGCGAGTCAAGCATATTAAAAAGCTGCATCTCGAATGAGCGAAGCCTTTCTGTTTTCCTTGTAGCCTCCACCTCTGCTCTCAAATCCCTATTAGCCTCTACCTGAATAGACAAAGACCGAATAAGCAGAACTATCGAGACAAAACTTAGCAAAGGATTTAGAACACCACCTATATAATCCCCAAGCTGCCCCCACTGCTCTGGATCGTCGGAGACAGAATAATGAAGACTTAAGTAGAATTGTGCAAAATAGGAGAATAGCACTAGGAATGCTAGCACCGCTGATACAACCACATACTTATTAAGCATCGATGAAGCCAACTACTAGATACTTAACCACACGCCCATCCAGAAGGCGTATAGGGTTTGCAACCAGCTCCAAATAAACCCATCTATCGACTTCAATACCGTTATTTTTATCTAAGTTTTCAGAAAACTTCTTCTTCATGGCGAAGTCAACGTCCCTGTAGTTTACCCGAAATCCGAATGCTACAGTATCGTCCTCCCCTTCTAGCTGAAGCCTACCGTTTCCAGTATTTGTGTTGAAGCGCCTGATACTTGCTATAAGATTAAGCCTTTCATCAGTTTTTGTAGCTTGCACAGCATGAACAGTATCCTTAGTAAATTTCGCAAGAGGAATTCTCTCTTCGAAACTCTTCCTATACTTTACTGACACATCATAATCAAACTTTACAGAAACCTCATGAACGTTCTTCATTACAGAGAGGCGAAGCTGCTTAATCAAATCCTCAGCATGATCACCGAGCTTATCTAATACTTTTTGAGCCTTGTCGGAAGGATCATGAGTTTCGATGTATAGCGCCTCCTTCATAAAGTACCCCATAAGCTCCGTGAATACGGAGTTACCTATTCTCCTTAACTCTTTTCTAGGCTCCTCATCCAGCACATCCAACCTAAAAGACAGACCATACGAACCTTTGAATGTCTTTTTTAGTGTCGTTCGCACACTGCTCTTTGCCGTGATTCTCTCAGGAACCTTTCCGAGCAGTAATGTTTCACCAATAATTCGTGTGGCATCGGATATTCCTTGCATCGTATCTAAGCCAGATTTCATATCAACTTCATATTCTGCTGTATCGATAACGATGTCCAGATTGATTGGCATAGTGCTCCTTGAAGAGGAAAATGGTATCCCCAAATTTTATTTCCCCAATCCCTAGAGCTTCCATCTTCATCAGATGCCGCCAACAGGGCTGACATGGCTCTTAGCCATTAATCATTTTATACCTGAGACATCAGGGTATTGCACTACGTTTTAGTATCGTCGCGAGACAGGACTTAGGGAAGGTAAACCGCATTCCACCCACCGGCGGAAAGAAACTGCCGTGAGCATTTCGGAAAGGCGTGGGCCGAGGCACCAAACGGGTTTGTTGGCGGCAGGAAATAAGGTGGGTATTATCCGCGACGTGATTCACCACTTAGGTGTACCTAAACGCTGTCACACTTCGAGATTTTTGACTGAGAAAGCCTTGAGAATTCAAGGGCTTGCGTTATGGAGGCAACCCCACCAGCCACACCCCGGCACACAATGTTCCCGCTGTGGCTGCTGCCTTCCGGCTCTGACCAGGTTCACGGGTAATCGTTGCGGACCGATGGGGTCACCATAACGACGCTGGCCTCTCGGCAAGCCGCGCCATTGTACCGATCTGATCGGAAGTTACAACCGTTAGTGCGGGATTAAAAAATGAAGAGGTTCAAGCACTTGCCCTAACCGCCCGGATCTCTCCTTCATGCCTGTGCCTGCAGGGCCTCATCCGCCCTGCCGCCCTCTTCCTGGATGACCAGGTGAATGAAGTGCAGCTTGGCGATCACTGCCGGTGGCAGTACGAAGGGGTAGAAATCCGGCTGGCCCATGGCGCGGGACAGTTCGTTGAGCATGCCGGCCAGTTCGATCCAGGCGTTGACGAATGACAGGAACGCCGCGCCGCCGGGGTGTTCGGGGTCGTAGAGGGTGGTGCGGGGGAACGGCTGGTAATCCAGGTCCATTTCGCGGGCGCTCATGCCGAAGCCCAGGGCGGTGTCGACGGCGTCCATCATGTGCAGGTAATGCGCCCAGGTTTCGGCCCAGTCTTCCCAGGGGTGCATGGTGGCGTAGGCGCTGACGCAGGTGTGGTGCCAATCCGCGCGCGGGCCGTTCTGGTAGTGCTGGTCGAGGGCGTCGGCGTAACTGGCGCGTTCGTCGCCGAACAGGTGGCGAAACGCTGGAAGCCAGTGGCTGTTGGCGATCAGCCGGTCCCAATAGTAATGGCCGACTTCATGGCGAAAGTGGCCGAGCAAGGTGCGGTACGGTTCGCGCATCTGCACGCGGATTTTTTCGCGGTGGGCGTCGTCGGCTTCCTTGATGTCGAGGGTGATCAGGCCGTTGGCATGGCCGGTGGTCGGCGCGTTGCCTTCCAGGTCGATGCCAACGAAGTCGAAGGCCAGGCCGTTGTCTTCGTCGACGCTTTTGGGCACGACCTGCAAACCCAGGCTGATCAGTTGCGCCACCAGCCGGCGCTTGGCGGTCTCGACCTTGCCCCAGCGCTCGGGGTTTTCTGCGATCGACAGGTCGGGAATGGTGCGATTCAGGCTGCACGCCACGCACAGCGCGGCGGTGCTGTGGGCGGGAATCAGCCAGTTGCAGGCGGCCGGGCTGTCGAGGTTGGCGCAGCGGCGGAAAGCGCCGGCGTCGGGGTTGTCGTCCAGCAGCCAAGTGTCGACGACCGGGCCCGCGTGCAATGAAGACAGGCGGCTTTGTTGCGGTGGGTAGCCGAGCAGCGCCGAGCAGGCCAGGCATTGGCTGTTGCGAAAGAACAACGACTGGCCACACCGGCACTGCCAGACCTTGCTGTTGCGCGAGGATTCGGCCATGAACGGTGCGGCGATGCGCGAACTGAGTTGCTCGAAGAAGCGGTACATGGCGATCTCTCCCGGGGTGACGAAGACTAGATCATTTCGCGCCCGGGATCGTTCCACTTTCTTCGAAGGGCCGCTTCGCAGCCCAGCGGGAGCAAGCGCCCGCGCCACAGGAAGTTGTCAGACGGTGATGTTGTGCCGAGCCAGAAAGTCCACGAAGGCGTCTTCGTCCAGAACCTTCAGGCCCAGTTCGCTGGCCTTGGCCAACTTCGAACCGGCACCCGGCCCGGCCACCACGCAATAGGTTTTCGCCGACACCGAACCGGCCACCTTGGCGCCGAGGCTTTCGAGCTTGTCCTTGGCCACGTCGCGGCTCATCCGCTCCAGCGAGCCGGTCAGCACCCAGGTGTGCCCCGCCTCCGGCAAACCTTCGATCACTTTTTTCGCGCTCTGCCAGTGCATGCCGAATTCCTCGAGTTGCTGCTCGATGGCCAGGGCACGCTGGGCGTGGTCGGGGTTATCGAAGAACTCGCGCACGGCCTTGGCCTGCTTCTCGGGCAGCGCCTGGCGCATATCGAGCCAGTCGGCCTTGATCACGCCTTCGAGGGAGCCGAACTTGTCCGCCAGTTTCTGCGCGGCGCCGGGGCCGACGCTGGGCACGTTGAGTTTGTCGAGCAAACCGCCGAGGGTGGTGCTGGCGGCGAACTCCGCGGCCAGGTCGCCTTGGTCCTGCAGTTGCAGGCCGCACTTGTCCGGCGCCAACAGCGCGCCGATCACGTCCTGGTTGTGGCGGTCTTCAAAGAAGCTGTGGATCTCGTGCGCCACTTCCAGGCCCACGTCCGGCAGGTACGTCAGCACTTCCGGCAAAGCGCGCTGCACGCGCTCCAGGGACGCCAGGGAGCGCGCCAGCACCTTGGCGGTCTCCTCGCCCACGTCGGGAATGCCCAGGGCGTAGATGAAACGTGCCAGGGTCGGCGTCTTGCTGTGTTCGATGGCGCTGATCAGCTTCTTGCTGGAGACATCGGCGAAGCCTTCCAGGTCGATGATCTGTTCGTACTTGAGCATGTACAGATCCGCCGGCGAGGCGATGAGTTTTTCGTCGACCAATTGCTCGATGGTCTTGTCGCCCAGGCCGTCGATGTCCATCGCCCGGCGCGAGACGAAATGGATGATCGCCTGCTTGAGCTGCGCCCCGCAGGCCAGGCGACCGACGCAGCGGTACACCGCGCCTTCGCTGACGGTTTCCTTGCCCTTGCTGCGCTTGACCAGTTGCGTGCGCTCGACGTGGGAGCCGCACACCGGGCAGCTTTCCGGGATATGCACCGCGCGGGCGTGTGCCGGGCGGCGCTCGGTGACCACCGAGACGACCTGCGGGATCACGTCCCCGGCGCGGCGGATGATCACCGTGTCGCCGATCATCAGGCCCAGGCGCGCCACTTCATCCATGTTGTGCAGGGTGGCGTTGGACACGGTCACACCCGCGACCTTGACCGGTTTCAGCCGCGCCACCGGGGTGACGGCGCCGGTGCGGCCGACCTGGAATTCCACGTCGAGCAGCTCGGTCAACTCTTCCATGGCCGGGAATTTGTGCGCGATCGCCCACCGCGGCTCGCGAGCGCGGAAACCCAGTTCGCGCTGGGAGGCAATGCTGTTGACCTTGAACACCACGCCGTCGATTTCATAGGGCAGGTTGCTACGCCGCTCGCCGATATCACGGTAGTAGTCCAGGCATTCCTGGATGCCCTTGGCCAGTTTCAGCTCATGGCTGATCGGCATGCCCCACTTCTGCAACTGCTGCAAATTGCCGATGTGGGTGTCGCTGATATCCGCCGTCACCTGGCCAATGCCGTAGCAGCAGAACTCCAGCGGGCGGCTGGCGGTGATTTTCGAATCCAGCTGGCGCAGGCTGCCGGCGGCGGCGTTGCGCGGGTTGGCGAAGGTCTTGCCGCCGACTTCCAGTTGCGAGGCGTTCAGGCGCTCGAAACCGGCCTTGGACATGAACACCTCGCCGCGCACTTCCAGGGTCGCCGGCCAGCCGCTGCCGTGCAGCTTCAACGGGATATTGCGCACGGTACGCACATTCACGCTGATGTCTTCGCCGGTGGTGCCGTCGCCCCGGGTGGCGCCGCGCACCAGTTCGCCGTTCAGATACAGCAGGCTGACCGCCAGGCCATCCAACTTCGGCTCGCAGCTGTATTCCACCGCAGCACCGCCGCCAAACAGGTCGCCGGCCGGCAGGTCGAGGCCTTCGGTCACCCGGCGATCGAACTCGAGCATGGTGGTTTCATCGAAGGCGTTGCCCAGGCTGAGCATCGGAATCTCATGCTTGACCTGAGTGAACGCCGACAACGCCGCACCGCCGACCCGCTGCGTCGGCGAATCACGCGTGACCAGCTCCGGATGCTCGGCCTCCAGGGCCTTGAGTTCCTGGAACAAGCGATCGTACTCGGCGTCCGGGATGCTCGGCTCGTCGAGGACGTAATAACGGTAGTCGTGCTGATCCAGTTCAGCGCGCAATTCGAGGATGCGGGTGTGGGCGGCGGTCATGGGTGTTCTCTCATAAAGCAAAAGAGCAGCCGAAGCTGCTCAAATGTTGGTGCGCTTATTCTATCGACAACGCTTGAGGCCAAACCTCAGCGTTTCTGTGTCAGGGCGCGACGCTCGAACTCGACGATGCGCTGACGGTAGTGTTCGATGGTCTGGGCGGTCAGGACGCTGCGCTGATCGTCCTTCAGTTCGCCGTTGAGCTCCTGGGACAGTTTGCGCGCTGCGGCAACCATCACGTCGAAGGCCTGTTTCGGATGACGCGGACCCGGCAGGCCGAGGAAGAAGCTCACGGCCGGGGTGCTGAACAGGTCGATATCGTCCAGGTCGAAGGTGCCCGGCTTGACCGCGTTGGCCATCGAGAACAGCACTTCGCCATTACCGGCCATGCTTTCGTGGCGGTGGAAGATATCCATCTCGCCAAAGCGCAGGCCGCTTTCCAGAATGTTCTGCAACAGTGCCGGGCCCTTGAAGCCAGCGGCGTCGCGGCAGATCACGCTGATCACCAGGACTTCTTCGGCGGCCGGCTGATCGTTCACCGACTGGCGCGGCGCACTCTTGGCCGGGCTCTCGTCAGGGAAATCGTCATCGCGGCTGCTGAAGCTCGGGCCGTCGTCCACGCCCAGGTTCAGGTCGCCCTGATGCGGCTCGGCGGCGGCGGCACTGCCACGTTTGCCACGCTTGGAGGACGGCTCGCGGGCTTCGCGCACAGGGGCGCTCATGGACGGCAAGTCATGTTCGTCCAGTTGCGGTTCCTTGTGGGTATCCAGCACACGGGGCGGCCCCAGCAGCTCGGCGCTGCCGTCGTCGTCGGGCAAGTTGGACAGGTTGCGGTCCAGACGGAACTTGAGCTTGCCCTTGCCGCCGCGCATACGGCGCCAGCCATCAAAAAGAATACCGGCAATGACAATAATGCCGATGACGATCAGCCACTCGCGCAGACCGATTTCCATGTAATCCCGTGCCTCTAATAAAAAATGCTGAAAAATAAGGGGTTTAGCACCGTGCAAACCGCTTTAAAACGTGGCGCCAACTCTATGTTCTGACTGACGTTTTGCCCACGCATACGTAGCACGACCAAAGATAACTTTACACCGTCTGTCAAAATGCCTTGAACAAATATGCCAATTTGCCACTTTCGTCAGACCGGTAAACCGCCCTACATCGCGCTGATAATCTTCGCTGCTGACATGGCTCAGGAATCCACCATCGCCATCGCCTCTTCGACATCCACCGCCACCAATCGCGAACAGCCCGGCTCGTGCATCGTCACCCCCATCAACTGATCCGCCATTTCCATGGCGATCTTGTTGTGGGTGATATAGATGAACTGCACGGTCTGGGACATCTCTTTGACCAGGCGTGCGTAACGTCCAACGTTAGCGTCATCCAGTGGCGCGTCAACTTCATCGAGCATGCAGAACGGCGCCGGGTTCAACTTGAAGATGGCAAACACCAGGGCCAATGCGGTCAGGGCTTTTTCGCCGCCGGACAACAAATGGATGGTGCTGTTCTTCTTGCCCGGAGGCCGCGCCATGATCGTTACCCCTGTATCGAGTAGATCTTCGCCCGTCAGTTCCAAGTAAGCGCTGCCACTTTTGGGAATAACGCCTGTAAACCGCCGTTAATCTGATCAAAGGTATCTTTGAAGCGGTTGCGGGTTTCCTTGTCGATCTTGCGGATCACGTTTTCCAGGGTGTCCAGGGCTTCCACCAGATCGGCGTCCTGAGCATCCAGATAACGTTTACGCTCGGACTGTTGCTGGTATTCGTCGATGGCGGCGAGGTTGATCGCACCGAGTCGCTGGATACGCGCGGCAATCCGCTCAAGTTCTTCTTCGGCGTCTTTCTCGTTGGCCTGGGCGGTCAGGGTGTTGAGCACGCCGTGCAGGTCGTAGCCGTCTTCGAGCAGTTGGTCCTGCAGGGTTTTGCGGCGCACGGTCAGGGCCTGCCATTCCATGCGCTGTTGTTCGAGCTGGCCGCGAATCAGCTGGGATTGCTGCTCGGCCTGGGTGCGGCGTTTTTCCGCGTCGCGCAGTTCGCGGTCGGCGTCTTCCAGGGCGATTTGCGCGGTCTTGAGTTCTTCGTCGACGGTCATGCGCTTGTCGAGCAGTTCTTCGAGCTTGAGCCGCAACTCTTCCAGGGGCGCTTCGCCCTCCTCCAGGTTGAGGCTCAGTTGCTCACGCTTTTCGGTCAGGCGCTCGGACTGCATCTCCAGGCGCTCCAGGGCCTGGCGCGTGGAATCGTGCTGGGCGCGCAGGGAGCCGAGGCGCACCGCCAACTGGTGGGCGTGGTCCTTGTGCTGGCGCGCTTCCTGGCGGACCCGGTCGAGGCGTTCACGCAGGCTGTCGCGCTGGGCCAGCAGCAATTCGCGCTGCTCGGTGTCGACGGCCATGCTGTCGAGGGCTTCCTGCAATTGCAGGCGCGCCTCGCCGATCTGTTCGTGTTCGAGGGCGCGCTGCTCGCCCATCTCGGCCACTTCTTCGTCGAGGCGAGTGCGGCGCAGGGTCAGTTGCTCGACCTTGGCCTTGCTCGCCGACAACTGGGCTTTCAATTCGCCCTGCTGGCGCGCTTCGTCCTGCAACAGGCGGCGCAGGTGTTCGCGGCCGGTCTCTTGCTGGCGCTGGGTGGCGCGCAGGGTTTGCAGTTCGGTTTCCAGGCTTTCCAGGGTGGCTTCGCGCTCTTCACGCTCGGCGATCAGCTTGACGATTTCCTGGCCACGGGCCAATACGCCACTTTCCGCCTCACTGGCGCGGCGCACCCGCAGGAAGTGGCGGCCGACCCAATAACCGTCGCGGCTGATCAGGCTTTCGCCGGCGCCCAGTTGACCGCGCTGGGCCAGCGCCTGCTCCAGGGATTCCACCGGTTTGACCTGGCCCAGCCACGGCGCCAGGTCAAGCGCCGCCTCGACTTTATCCAGCAGGCTGCCCGGCACGCGCGCGCCATCGGCGGCGGGGCTGAGCAAGCGCAGATCGCCCTGGGCAAAACCGGCCAGGTCGAAGCCGGCAAAATCATCCACCAGCACCGCTTGCAGGTCGGCGCCGAGCACGGTTTCCACCGCCAACTCCCAACCGGCCTCGACCTTCAAGCCCTCCGCCAGACGCGGGCGTTCGGCCAAGTGCTGGTCACGCAGCCATTCGGCGGTGCCGGTGCCAGGGTCCAACGCGGCCTGCTGCAAGGCTTCGAGGGACGCCAGGCGCCCGTTGAGCCGCTGCAGATCGCCTTGGGCCTGTTGCTGGGCCTGGGTCGCCTGTTGCAGTTGCTGACGCAATTGCTCCAGGCGCTCCACTTGCTGTTCTTCGCTGGCTTCCAGCTCTTCGAGGGTCATTTCGCTTTCGGCGAGTTGCTCGCTCAGCTCCAGGATCGCCGCGTCTTCCGGGTCGGCGGCGAGCAGCACGCGCTCTTCCTGCAGGCGACGCTGGCGCTCGGCCAGGCGCTCCATGCTGGTTTCCAGTTGCTGGATGCGCGACTGCTGCACCTCGGCCTGGCGGCGCGGTTCGGCGGAGCGCAGGTTGAAGGTGTCCCACTGCTCCTGCCAGCCGTGCATGGTGGTCTCGGATTCTTCCAGAGTGGCGGCGGCTTCTTCGGCAGCAGCGCTGGTGATTTCCTGTTCGGGGGTGAGCATGTCCAGCTCTTCGCCGAGGGTCAGCAGCAAGGTGCGGTCGTGGCCGAGGTGGGACTCGGTCTCCAGGCGCGCGCGCTCGGCTTCCTTCAGATCGTCCTGCAACTGGCGCAGACGTTGCTGGCCGTGCTGGATGCTCTGCTCGACCCGGGCGATGTCGCCGCCCACCGAATAGAAGCGGCCCTGCACCAGATTGAAGCGCTCGGACAGGTCATGATGCCCGTCGCGCAGGCGCTCGATGCTGGCGTCGGCGTTGCGTTGTTCGGCCACCAGGGCTTCGAAGCTGATTTCCTGGGTGCCGATGATCGCTTCGCGCTGGCCGACCTGATCGTTCAGCGCCTGCCAGCGCAAGGCCGACAGTTGTGCCTTGAGCTGACGCTCTTCGCCCTTGTATTCCTGATACTTCTCGGCGGCCTGGGCCTGGCGGTGCAGGCGCTCCAACTGGCGCTCCAGCTCTTCGCGCAGGTCGGTCAGGCGGGCGAGGTTTTCATGGGTGCGGCGGATACGGTTTTCGGTCTCGCGACGGCGCTCCTTGTACTTGGAGATGCCGGCAGCTTCTTCGATAAAGTTACGCAGGTCTTCGGGCTTGGCTTCGATCAGCTTGGAGATCATGCCCTGTTCGATGATCGAGTAGCTGCGCGGGCCAAGGCCGGTGCCGAGGAAGATATCGGTGATGTCCCGACGGCGACACTTGGTGCCGTTGAGGAAGTAACTGTTCTGGCTGTCGCGCGTCACTTTGCGGCGGATGGAAATTTCCGCGTAGGCCGCGTATTCGCCGACCAGGGTGCCGTCAGAGTTGTCGAACACCAGTTCGATGCTGGCCTGGCTCACCGGCTTGCG
>LNAP01000567.1_pt2 | contig 40765 bp, 41 predicted proteins | sample 602601 | NCBI WGS metagenome assembly LNAP01 (sample SAMN02440304, study PRJNA202911) | soil metagenome | biome: Subtropical and temperate rainforests or woodlands; isolation source: soil samples (1 kg each in a 20% v/v slurry with milli Q water) were... ...
ATGTACAACACCAAGAACGTCGGTGGCGTGTACACCTTCGGCGCCGAGAGCGCCCGTGCGCAGGTCGACTTCGGCGCCAACTACGAAGAGTTGCGCTACACCAACAGCGATCACATCAACGCTGACCTCGAGCGCGATACCACTGCACTGCGTAGCACCTTCTACTACCGCGTCGCGCCGAAGACCAAAGTCCTGCTGGAAGGTCGCCATACCGACTACGACTACGTCAGCAACACCGACCTGAACAGCAAGAACATAGGCCTGCTCACTGGTGTGACCTGGGAAGCAACCGCCAAGACCACCGGTACCGCCAAATTTGGTCGCGAGAAGAAGAAATACGACGACTCGAGCATCGGCGACAAGTCCACCGGCATGTGGGAAGTCGGCGCCACCTGGGAGCCGCGTACCTATTCGCGCTTCAGCCTGAACACCCGTCGCGGCTTCGACGAAGGTACCGACAACTCCAGCACCATCAAGACCCAGACCACCACGCTGCGCTGGGACCACGACTGGGCCGAACGCCTGAGCTCCAACGTCAGCTACACCCGCAGCGACCAGGATTACCTGGACACTGTGATTCCGCGCGAAGACAAGCTCGACACCTTCGGCATCGGCCTGACCTACGAAATGCGTCGCTGGCTGGACATCGGTATCGGCTACAAGTACGCCGAGAACGACTCCGACGTCCAAAGCGAAAGCTACGAGCGCAACATCTACGCCGTCACCCTCAACGCCAGCCTGTAACCCTGGTTGCGGCAAGATTCGGGGGGTGGCTCCCCCCGTTTCCGTCCCCAACTACACAAGAGAAACCGAGCCACATGGTCATCCGTTACTTTTTCAGCCTGATCCTGGCCCTGCTCCTGCTCGACAGCAGCACCGTGCTGGCCGAAAGCAACTCCACCTACAAACTGGCCTCGGGCGACGTCATCCGCATCAACGTCTTCGGTGAAAAGGACCTTAGCATCGAGGAAATCCGCCTCAACGATGCAGGCATCTTTTCCTATCCATTCATCGGCGACGTACGCGCCAAAGGCAAGACCGCTGCCGAAATCGAAGAGATGCTTACCGAAAGCCTCAAGGGCGACTACCTGGTCGACCCACGCGTCTCGGTCAGCGTTCTGGAGTACCGCGAGTTTTTCATCAGCGGTGAAGTCAAGCAGCCCGGCGGCTACAAGTTCCAGCCCGGCTTGACCCTGCGCAGCGCCGTGGCCCTGGCAGGCGGTCTCACCGAGCGCGCCTCCGAAGGTCGCATCACCATCATCCGCGACCAAGACGCCAGCCGTACTCCCGAAAAGGCCACCCTCGACACCATCGTCATGCCCGGCGACACCATCACCATTGACCAGGGTTTCTTCTAAGAATGGAAAGCAACGCCCAGATTAACGAGCGCAACCTGATCGCCCAGCGCCTCGACGAGGACGATGACGAGATCGACCTGCTGCAACTGTGGCAGACCATCTGGCGTCGCAAATGGAGCATCCTCACCCTGGTAGCGGTAGTGGTCATGGTCGCCGTACTCGCGGTCCTGAGCATCACCCCCATCTACCGCACCGGCGCCACCCTGCTGATCGAGCAGCAGGCCGCCAAGGTGGTGTCCATCGAACAGGTTTACGGCCTGGAAGGGGAAAGCAGCGAATACCTGCAGACCCAGTTCGAACTGCTCAAGTCCCGCGCCCTGGCCGAACGCGTGGTCAAGCAGCTTAGCCTGACCACTCATCCCGAGTTCGATCCGCGCCAACAGCCCGAACCGCTGATCGACATCAAGGGCCTGCTCGCCAACTTCAACTTCAAGCAAGTCGTGCCCGCCACCCTGCCGGAAGACCTCGACGAAGGCGTCGACCCGACCGAAGCGCAGATTCTGGATGATGTCACCAAGGCCTTCATGGCGCGCATCAGCGTGGCTCCGCAAGGCAAGAGCCAGCTGGTTCTCGTCATGGTCGAGATGGCCGACGCGCGTATGGCCGCCAAGGCCGCCAACGCCCTGGCCAACGGCTTCATCGAAAGCCAGATGGAAGCGACCATGGAAATGTCGCTGACCGCTACCAACTGGATGAACAGCCGCCTCGGCGAGCTGCGCAACACCCTGAAGACAGCCGAAGACCGTCTGCAGGCCTTCCGCGAGAAGGAAAAACTGGTGGACGTCGGCGGTGTCGCCACCGTCAGCGCCGCTGAACTGTCACTGACCGGCGACCGCATGATCGACGCTCGTCGTCAGCGCGCGGAAGCGGAAAGCCAGTACCGCCAGGTCCAATCCATGCGTGCCGGCGGCTGGGAAAAGCTCGCCACCGTCCCCGCTGTCCTCGGGCACCCGTTGATCCAGCAGTTCAAGGCCGAAGAAGCCAAGGCCCGCGCCAAGGTCGACGAGCTGTCCAAACGCTACGGCGCCCGCCACCCGGCCATGGAAGCAGCCCGCTCCGACCTGAGCGCCGCCTCCGGCAGCCTGCGCGGTCAGGTCGAGCAGATCGTCGCCGGTATCGAACGCAACTATCAGCTGGCCGTCGCCAACGAAAGCTCGCTGCAAGCCTCGTTCAACACCAACAAGTCGCAGATCCAGGACATTTCGCGCAAGGAATTCAAGCTGCGCGAACTGCAGCGCGAGGTGGATGCCAACCGCGCCCTGTACGACACCTTCATGACCCGCCTGAAGGAAACCGCCGCCACCTCCGACCTGGAAAGCGCCAACGCTCGCGTAGTCGACCAGGCCGTGGTACCCACCCAGCCGGTCAAGCCGAAAAAGAGCCTCATCGTCGCCATCGCCGGCCTGCTCGCCCTGTTCGTCGGCGTCGGCCTGACGCTGCTGTTGGAAGCGCTGAACAACACCTTCAAGAGCACCGAGCAAGTCGAGAACAAGCTCAACCTGCCGGTGCTAGGCATTCTGCCGCTGGTCAAGAACCACGAACGCAAGGAAATCGCCCACCTGTTCAGCAGCAACGACGATCGCAGCTTCAGCGAGTCAATCCGCACCATCCGTACCGGCGTGGTGCTGTCCGGCATGGACGACCCGCACAAGATCCTGGTGGTCACCTCCTCAGTCCCCGGCGAAGGCAAGAGTACCGTGGCGGCCAACCTGGCCATGGCCCTTGGCCAGATGGAAAAAGTCCTGCTGATCGACGCCGACCTGCGCCGCCCGACACTGGCGAAGAACTTCGATTTCCCGGTCGGCACCCCCGGCCTGGCCAACCTGATCGCCGGCACCGCCAAGCTGGAGGAGTGCATCAAGCGCGTCGATGGCATCGATTTACTAGGCGCCGGCGCAGTACCGCCAAACCCGCTGGAGCTGCTGTCCTCGGCGCGCTTCGAGAAGGTCCTCGAGTTCCTGCGCAGCAAGTACGACCGCGTGGTCATCGACTCGCCGCCGACCCAGGCAGTCAGCGATGCCACCGTGCTGGCCACTCATGCCAACGCACTGATCTACGTGGTCAAGTCCGAAGCCACACCGATCCCGCTGGCGCAGAAGGGCGTCGGCCAGCTGCTGCAGAGCAACGCCCCGGTCACCGGCGTTGTCCTCAACCAGGTCGACATCAAGAAGGCGCAGAAACACGGCTACAGCTACGGCGGCTACTACGACTACTACGGCTACAGCAACAACGCCCAAAAAGCGTAAAGCCAGCCAGACGCAGCGCCCTACACCCTCCCTCCCTCCCTCCCTCCCGCCCGCGGGAGAGGGGAGGGTGTAGGGCCAAGGCCACAACCCGGCTCACAAACGAATGTGCTCCCTGTGTAGGAGCAAATTCATTTGCGACCCGCTCCACAAACCTCCGATCGTTCCCACGCTCCCGCGTGGGAACGCATCCCTGGCCGCTCTGCGGCCTGTCCCGCAGTAAACAGACCACCATGATCGACCTGCACAACCACCTGCTCCCCGGCATCGACGACGGCGCCCCCGACCTGGAAACCGCCCTGCAACTGGCTCGTATCGCCGTGCAGGAAGGTATCACCCACCTGGTCTGCACCCCGCACATCCACCCCGGCCGCTACGACAACACCCCAGACAGCATTGCCGCCGCCAGGGAACAGTTGGTAACCGGTCTGGCGCAGGCCGCCATCAACCTCCAGGTGGCCACCGCCGCAGAAGTCCGCTTCGGCATGGAACTGATGATCGGCATCCCCCAGGACGCCATCCCCTTTCTTGGCCAATGGCAGGGCAAGCAGGTACTGCTGCTGGAGTTCCCCCATAGCGAAGTGCCCTTCGGTGCCGAACGCCTCACCGCCTGGCTGCTGCAGCGCAACATCATCCCGATGATCGCCCACCCCGAACGCAACAAGGGCATCATGCGCACACCCGCCAAGCTCAAGCCCTTCCTCGAGCAGGGCTGCCTGCTGCAAGTCACCGCCGGCGCAGTGGCCGGCCACTTCGGCGAAGCCGCCCAGACCATCGCCCATACCCTGCTCGAACAGCGCCTGGTCACCATCCTGGCCAGCGACGCCCACAACCTGCAACATCGCCCGCCCCATCTGCGCGAAGGCATGGAACACGCCGCCCGCATCGTCGGCGACACCCAGGCCGAACGCCTGGTCAAGGACACCCCCTGGCAGATCGCCCAGGCCCACTTCGCATAAGCCCCCCCCGATGACCTCGACCCTCTCCCTGGCCACCTCCCGCCGGCGGCGCTCGCGCACGCATGGCGAATCGCAAACTGCGAAACCTGTCACCTTACGCCTGCTCCCCTTGCTGGCCTTGCTGCTAAGCCTGACGCTGGTCTTCATTGGCGGCCGCCTGCTGCTCGCCGGCATCGCCAGCTACCAGACCCAAGCCTTCCTTGATGACTGGGCCAGCAAAGGCGCAGAACCCAACCCGCGCGCCTGGCAGATCGCCCATGAGGCCGCCCAGCGTGCCGTTGACCTCTACCCCGGTCGCAACGGCGAACACCTCGAGCGCCTCGGCCGCGTGCTGCAGTGGCAGCAGTTCCGCCAGCCCTTTGGTGCTCCCGCGGCCGAACAGCCACGCCGCCAGGCCCTGCAGGCTTTTCGCGCCGCCAGCGAGGCACGCCCGACATGGCCCAACAACTGGGCAGCGCTGGCCTACGCCAAGCTCTACCTGCTCGAATTCGACACCGAATTCGCCAGCGCCCTGCAGCAGGCCCAGGCCCTCGGCCCCAACCGCATCGAAGTCAACCGCAGCCTGGCGGAAATCGGTTTCATTGCCTGGCCACAACTGAATGACGAGCAGCGCAACGCCACCCTCGAATCGGCGCGCCGTACAGTTAAACACGGCAGCAAAGAGGCACAAAACCTGCTTGCGATTGCCAGCCAGACTGGCATGACACGCGAACTCTGCGACAACCTTGACACTGCATTGAAAGACACCCGCAAGATCTGCCGCTGACCTGACGCCAGCGACATACGTTCCGACCAGCATCCACATACTCGACACAGGCTCAGGATGATGCCCAAGACCTCAACCGCCCCCCAGGCCACGCATCGGGTTGCGCAGCGTAGAGTCACCGCCGTGCACTGCCTTTCGCCGTCTAGCCCGAACACATCTCGCCCACGTCCCCTGGACGGCGGCGCTCAATCCCGGGACGCCAGCGCCCTCTTCCAGAGCAAGGCCCATCACGTGACCCGCACCCCCGACAGCACCCTCCCCGGCGGCCGTGGTCTGACCTTCTGGGGCCAATGGCTAGTGGCGGCCAGCCTGGGCACCCTACTGCTGTGCGCCTTGGCCATTGTCAAGACCGGAGAACTGGGCGCCCAGTACCGCGTTCTTGCCGTATTTGCCCTGCTTGCCTCGGTGCCGGCCTATTCGCTGCTGCACGTCTACCACAAGCAGCACGGTTACCTCACCGGCCTCACCCGCCTGCTGTGCGGCTGGCTGCTGCTATTGGCCGGCCTCACCGTGGTTGCCTTCGTCACCAAGACCAGCGAACTGTTCTCCCGGGAAATCACCCTTACCTGGGCGGTGCTCGGCTTCGTCCTGCAGGCCGGCAGCTACCTGCCGCTGCAGCACGTCTCCCGCCGCTACCACCGTCAGCTGCAGAACGAGCGCACCTCACTGATCATCGGCACCGGCGACCTGGCACTCGAGCTCGCCGACAAGCTGGTACGCCAGCAGCACGAACCGGTAGTCGGCCTGGTCGCTCCGGACACTGCCGAGTTGCCCAGCAACAGCCTCTACCCGATCCTCGGCGGCCTCGAACACCTGCGCACACTGATCGACGAACACAACATCCGCCGCCTGTACATTGCCCTGCCACTAGCCGAGGCCGAACAGATCGAGGGCCTGTACATCGACCTGCTCGACGCCAGCGTCGACGTGGTGTGGATTCCCGACCTGGCCAGCATGATGCTGCTTAATCACTCGGTCAGCGACATCGGCGGCCTGCCGGCCATCCACCTCAACGAAAGCCCTCTCACCTCCCACCCCACCGCGGCGCTGACCAAGGCCGTCATGGACCGCGTGGCGGCCGTGCTCGCGCTGATCGCCTTCAGCCCGCTGATGCTGGTGATCGCCATTCTGATCAAGCGCTCTTCACCCGGCCCGATCCTGTTCAAACAGCAACGCCACGGCTGGAACGGCCAAGTGATCAAGGTCTACAAGTTCCGCTCGATGCGCATGCACGCCGACCAGCAGGTAAAGCAGGCCACCCGCGAAGACCCGCGCATCACCCCGATCGGCCGCTTCATTCGCCGCACCTCCATCGACGAGCTGCCGCAGTTCATCAACGTGCTGCAGGGCCGCATGTCCCTGGTCGGCCCGCGCCCGCACGCCGTGGCGCACAACGACTACTACACCGGCAAGATCGACGCCTACATGGCCCGCCACCGCATCAAGCCCGGCATCACCGGTCTGGCGCAGATCAGCGGCTGCCGAGGCGAAACCGAAACCCTGGACAAGATGGAAAAACGCGTCGAGCTCGACCTCGCTTACATCAACAACTGGTCGGTATGGCTGGATATCAAGATCCTGATCAAGACGCCGCTCAGCCTGCTATCAAAAGACATCTACTGACACCACACACACCTGCAGGAGCGAGCTTGCGCGCGATGCTCTCACAGACTCGTAAAGACTCAGCAATTGCAAAGGACTGAACCGTGAAAACCCTCTGCGTCTTCGGCACCCGCCCCGAAGCAATCAAGATGGCCCCTCTCGCTCTCGCTCTCGCCGCCGACGAGCGCTTTGACGCCAAGGTCTGCGTCACCGGCCAGCACCGTGAGATGCTCGACCAGGTACTGGATCTGTTCGCCATCCAGCCGGACTTCGACCTCAACATCATGAAGCCCGGCCAGGACCTGACCGACATCAGCACCGCTATCCTGCAAGGGATGAAATCAGTATTCGCCGAGTTCAAGCCGGACATTGTGCTGGTGCATGGCGACACCGCCACCACCTTCGCCGCCAGCCTGGCTGCCTACTACCAGCAGATCCCTGTCGCCCACGTCGAAGCGGGCCTGCGCACCGGCAACCTGTACTCGCCCTGGCCGGAAGAAGCCAACCGCAAGCTCACCGGTACCCTGGCCAACCTGCACTTCGCACCGACCCGGAACTCCCAGGAAAACCTGCTCAACGAAGGCATCTCCCGCGACAACATCATCGTCACTGGCAACACCGTCATCGATGCCCTGCTCGATGTCGTCAGGCGCCTCGATCAGGACCAGGAGCTGTACGCCAAGGCCGCCGCTCCCGCAGCTTTCCTCGATCCCTCCCGGAAGCTAATCCTGGTCACCGGCCACCGCCGCGAAAGCTTCGGAGACGGCTTCGAGCGTATTTGCCAGGCACTGATGGAAGTGGCCCAGCAACACCCGGATGTCGATATCGTTTACCCCGTGCACCTCAACCCCAACGTGCGCGAGCCAGTCAACCGTTTGCTCACCGGTATCGACAACATCCACCTGATCGAGCCGCTGGACTACCTGCCCTTCGTGCACCTGATGAGCCGCGCGCACATCATCCTCACCGACTCCGGCGGCATCCAGGAGGAAGCACCCTCGCTGGGCAAGCCTGTGCTGGTCATGCGCGATACAACTGAGCGTCCGGAAGCTGTCGCCGCCGGCACCGTCAAGCTGGTTGGCACAGACGTTGCCAACATGGTTCGCGAACTGAACCGCCTGCTGCTGGACAACGACGCATATCGCGCCATGAGCTTCGCCCACAACCCCTACGGCGACGGCCAGGCCTGCCAACGCATCCTCGAAGCGCTGCTGAATCGATAAAGCGCCTGTTTTTGTAGGCGGAGCGCCCTCGCGGCGACAGCAGGCCAAAGGCCTGCCAATCCCATTCCATACACCCCAAGGACGAACCATGCCCTTCCAAACCATCTCCGTCATCGGTCTCGGCTATATTGGCCTGCCCACCGCAGCCGTATTCGCCTCGCGCAAGAAGCAGGTAATCGGCGTCGACGTCAACCAGAAGGCCGTCGATACCATCAACCGCGGCGAAATCCACATCGTCGAGCCCGATCTGGACATGGTAGTGCATGCTGCCGTTACCGAAGGCTACCTCCGTGCCACTACCAAAGCCGAACCCGCCGATGCCTTCCTGATCGCTGTGCCGACGCCCTTCAAAGACGACCACGAGCCGGATCTCACCTACATCGAATCCGCCAGCATGGCCATCGCACCGGTACTGAAGAAGGGGGATCTGGTCATCCTCGAATCCACCTCCCCGGTCGGCGCCACCGAACAAATGTCCGCCTGGCTGGCCGCAGCCCGCCCAGACTTAAGCTTCCCGCAGACCCACGGCGAAGACTCCGACATCCGAGTGGCCCACTGCCCCGAGCGCGTACTGCCTGGCCACGTACTACGCGAACTGGTACAGAACGACCGCGTGATCGGCGGCATGACCCCGAAATGCTCGGTATCCGCGGCCAGTCTGTACAAGGTTTTCGTTGAAGGCGAGTGCATCATCACCAACGCTCGCACTGCGGAAATGTGCAAGTTGACCGAAAACAGCTTCCGCGACGTCAATATCGCCTTCGCCAACGAGCTGTCGATCATCTGCGACAAGCTGGAGATCAACGTCTGGGAACTGATCCGACTGGCCAACCGTCACCCTCGCGTCAATATCCTGCAACCTGGTCCTGGCGTTGGTGGTCACTGCATCGCCGTCGACCCGTGGTTCATCGTCAGCAAGACTCCGGAAGAAGCTCGACTGATCCGCACCGCTCGCGAAGTGAACGACAGCAAGCCGGAGTGGGTGCTGAACAAGGTCAAGCTAGCGGTTGCCGAATTCCTGCAGGCCAATCCGGAAAAATCAGCCCGCGAAGTTACCATTGCCTGCTTTGGTCTCGCCTTCAAACCGGATATCGACGACCTGCGTGAAAGCCCTGCTGTAGCCATCACCCAACAGATCGTTGCCACTCATCCGGGGCGCGTGCTGGCGGTTGAGCCGAATATCGAGGAACTACCGGTGAAGCTAACAGGTAAGTTGGCACTGGAGGACATCAGACAGGCGCTGGCCGAAACCGATGTGATCGTACTGCTGGTGGATCACAAAGAGTTCAAGGAGCTATCTGCAGAAATTCTGAACAGCCACAAAGTCGTCGATACCCGCGGAGTCTGGTCCGCATGAAAATCCTCGTCACCGGCGGTGCCGGCTTCATCGGCTCGGCGGTCATTCGCCACATCATCCGCAACACCACCGATAGCGTGGTCAATCTCGACAAGCTGACCTACGCCGGTAACCTCGAATCCCTTGCCGAAGTCAGCAGCAGCGAGCGCTACGCCTTCGAGCAGGTCGACATCTGCGACCGCGCCGCAGTCGAGCGCGTGTTCCATGAGTACCAGCCCGACGCGGTGATGCACCTGGCCGCCGAATCCCACGTCGACCGCTCCATCGACGGCCCGGCCGCCTTCATCGAAACCAACATCGTCGGCACCTACAGCCTGCTGGAAGTAGCGCGCCAGTATTGGCAAGGGCTGGACGAGGAGCGCAAGGCTGCCTTCCGCTTTCACCACATCTCCACCGACGAGGTGTACGGCGACCTGGAAGATCCTGTAGAGCTGTTCACCGAAACCACACCCTACGCCCCCAGCTCACCCTACTCGGCCAGCAAGGCCAGTTCCGACCATCTGGTCCGCGCCTGGCGCCGCACCTATGGCCTGCCGACCCTGGTTACCAACTGCTCCAACAACTACGGCCCCTATCACTTCCCAGAGAAGCTGATTCCGCTGGTGATCCTCAACGCGCTGGAAGGCAAACCGCTGCCCGTCTACGGCAAGGGCAACCAGGTGCGCGACTGGCTCTACGTGGAAGACCACGCCCGCGCCCTGTACAAGGTAGTCAGCGAAGGCCAGGTCGGCGAGACCTACAACATCGGCGGCCACAACGAAAAACAGAACATCGAGGTCGTGCACACCCTCTGCGCCCTGCTCGACGAACTCCGCCTGCGTACTGATGACATCTCGTACCACAGCCTGATCACCCACGTCCAGGATCGACCCGGCCACGACCTGCGCTACGCCATCGACGCCAGCAAGATCCAGCGCGAACTGGGCTGGATTCCGCAGGAAACCTTTGAATCAGGCATCCGAAAGACCGTCGAGTGGTATCTGAACAACCTGGAATGGTGCCGCCGTGTGCAGGATGGCAGCTACCAGCGTGAACGCCTCGGCGCCAGTGCATAAGGACAAGCTCCCATGAAAGGCATCATCCTCGCCGGCGGTTCCGGCACACGGCTCTACCCCATCACCAAGGGCGTATCCAAGCAGCTACTGCCCATCTACGACAAGCCGATGGTCTATTACCCGCTGTCGGTACTGATGCTCGCCGGCATCCGCGAAATCCTACTGATCAGCACACCGGACGATATCGGCTCGTTCCAACGTCTTCTCGGCGATGGCAGCGAATTCGGCATTAGCCTCACCTATGCCGTACAGCCCAGCCCGGATGGCTTGGCCCAAGCCTTCATCATTGGCGAAGAGTTCATCGGCACCGACTCGGTCTGCTTGGTGCTTGGCGACAACATCTTCTACGGCCAAGGCTTTAGCTCCATGCTACGCAAGGCCGCTCAGTACGAAAAAGGCGCCACAGTGTTTGGCTATCAAGTCAAGGACCCGGAGCGCTTCGGCGTGGTCGAGTTCGATGCCGACAAGCGGGTCGTTTCCATCGAGGAAAAGCCGCACAAGCCCAAATCCCACTATGCGGTCACCGGCCTGTACTTCTACGACAACGATGTGGTGCAAATTGCCAAGGCGGTGACGCCTTCCGCACGCGGCGAGTTGGAAATCACCAGCATCAATCAAGCCTATCTGGAGCGGGGCGACCTCAACGTTGAACTGCTTGGGCGCGGTTTCGCCTGGCTGGATACCGGCACCCACGAAAGCCTGCTCGAAGCTGCCCACTTCGTCGAAACCATCGAAAAACGCCAAGGCTACAAGGTCGCCTGCCTGGAGGAAATCGCCTTCCACAACGGCTGGCTGAATGCCGATGACCTGCAGCGCATCGGCCAGTCCCTGAGCAAGAACAGCTATGGACAGTATCTGCTGTCCCTGGCCAAGGAGTCGGTATGAGCAACAAACCGGTTTACGTCACCCAGCCCTACCTGCCGCCGCTGGAAGAGTTCGTTCCCTACCTGCAACAGATCTGGGAAAACAAGATCCTCACCAACGGTGGGCCGATGCACCAGCAGCTGGAGGCAGCCCTGTGCGACTACCTCGGTGTAGAACACATCGCCCTGTTTAACAACGGCACCATTGCCCTGTTGACCGCCCTCCAGGCATTGCGCGTAACCGGCGAAGTCATTACCACGCCCTACTCCTTCGTCGCCACCGCCCACTCACTACTGTGGAACGGCATCAAGCCGGTATTCGTCGATATCGACCCCCACACCCTCAACCTCGATCCGACCAAGATCGAAGCCGCCATCACCCCGCAGACCACCGCCATCATGCCGGTGCATTGCTACGGCAATCCCTGCGATGTCGCAGCCATCCAGAAGATTGCCGACAACTACAACCTGCGGGTGATCTACGATGCCGCTCATGCCTTCGGCGTGCAGGATGCCGGCGGCAGCATCCTGCGCCATGGCGATCTCAGCGCATTGAGCTTCCATGCCACCAAAGTGTTCAACACTTTCGAGGGCGGCGCCATCGTCTGCCCCGATGCCAAGACCAAGCAGCGCATCAACAACCTGAAGAACTTCGGCATCGTTGATGAAGTCACCGTGGTCGCACCGGGCATCAATGGCAAAATGAGCGAGATCAATGCAGCCTTCGGCCTGTTGCAATTACAACACATCGATCGGGCCATGATCCGCCGCCGTGAAATCGATCAGACTTATCGTGAACAGCTGAAAGATATCAAAGGCATCCGCATCGTTGCTGAGGGTGGACAGAACGTCGCCAACTACTCTTACTTCCCGATCTTGATCGAAGCGGACTACCCGCTTGACCGCGATGCGCTGTACCAGAAGCTGAAACAGGAAAACATCTTCGCTCGTCGATACTTCTATCCACTAATCAGTGAATTCCCCATGTACCGCGGCATGCCATCGGCACAGCGCAACAACCTCCCTGTGGCAAATGAGGTGGCAAGCAAAGTGCTCTGCCTGCCAATTTACCCGGCGCTCGACAACGATGATCTCGCGCGTATCATCAACTCGTTGAGGGGGCATTAAAGTGGCATTTCTGAGTCATGAACAAATCCATGAAATGGGCTTTTCCCGTGTCGGCAAAAACGCGCGCCTTTCCGACAAGGCATCCTACTACAACTGCTCGAAAATTATCATTGGTGATAATGTGCGCATCGATGACTTCTGTGTGATTTCCGCAGGAGCTGGTGGAATAGAAATTGGGAACTACATTCACATTGCAGTCCACAGCCTTCTAATAGGGGCAGGCAAAATCACCCTGCATAATTTTAGCGGAATTTCATCCAGAGTTTCTATTTACAGCAGTAGTGACGACTACAGCGGCGCCAGCATGACCAACCCCATGGTGCCCGAGGAGTTCACCAACGTAACCCATGCGAATGTCAGCATTGGCCGGCATGTTATTATCGGTGCGGGCAGCGTTGTGCTACCGGGAGTCACTCTTGAAGAGGGCGTGGCCGTAGGGGCATTGAGTTTAGTATCGAAAAACTGCAAAGCTTTTGGTATTTATTCTGGCACGCCAGCCAAGCGAATCAAGGAAAGAAAGCAAAACCTGATCGAGTTAGAAAAAAAACTCCTTGAGTCAATTAAGAAAAAATGAAAAACATCAACATACTTCACTTGGCGGATGATGAAAAATTTATTGACCAAGCCTTTAAAGCATTCGAGCAGATCGCACCAGGAAAAAACCACCTATATTTAATCTCAAAAGAAAAACCGAAGCTAGTAAAGAGCCCTGCAAAAATATGTTCCAAACTGCAGTCCATAACCGGCGTGCTCCCAAAAGAATTCCTAAACCACGACATCGTTGTGATACATTCTTTAAATCCCGACTGGTTCAACACCCTCAACAAACTCCCAAAAGACAAGGTATTAATCTGGCTAGGCTGGGGCTATGATTACTACGATATACTGCACAATTCCGAAAGAGATTTACTACTCCCCTTGACCAAGCGGGCTTGGAAAGAAGCCTCCCAACAAGAGTCAATCATCACAAAGTCAAAAAAAACCCTAAAAAAAATTTTATTCCCAGTAAAAAAACAATCAATTATCGAGCGAATCGATATTTTCGCCCCTGTACTGCCTTCCGAATACGGAATGGTTAAAGAGAAATGTCTTCCGAAAAAGTTCCCAAAACAAGCCATATGGAACTACGGAAACCTTGAAGATGACCTAGTTAAAGGATTCACGGATGAACGAGTAACAGGTAACGCCATCCTTGTCGGAAATAGCGCCTCAGCCGAAAACAATCATATCGACTCGTTTGCACTTTTATCAAAATTACAAATTGGCCACCGAAAAGTAATCTTCCCCCTTAGCTATGGCAACCCAAAGTATCGAGATCTAGTATTAAATGAAGGACGTAAACAGCTAGACAACCAGTTCATAGCTCTTACAGAGTTCATGCCAATATCTGAATACGTCAGCACATTGAAATCATGTGGCTTCGTGATCATGAACCATCTGCGTCAGCAGGCTGTTGGAAACATTGTCATAATGCTTTATCTTGGAGCCAAAGTATTTCTACAAAAAGATTGCCCTACCTATGCTTTTTTTAAAAAGCAAGGCGCCGAGATATTTTCCATTCAGGAGCTCGAGCAATCACCCAGCTTGCTGAACCAAAATCTTGACGATAAAAGTCAAGCCATCAATAAGAAAATTGTAATCGAAAACTGGTCTAGAGACATTTCAAACCGTAAAACGCAACGACTTTTAGAGCAGGCGTACAAAATTAAAAATGAACGCTAAAAAAATCGCTGCTTTTGCTGTAGGACCGATTGGTGGTGCTGCATTAGGGTTCGTCACACTACCAATAATAACCTGGTTTTATTCGACCGAGGATATCGGCCGAATCGCCATGTTGCAAGTCATGTCCAGCTTTTGCATTTTGCTGTTCAGCCTGGGGCTTGACCAGACTTATGTGCGCGAGTATCACGAAGCAGAACAAAAGCCAGAATTACTCAAGGCCACCTTGCTACCAGGCTTTTTACTTCTGCTAGCAGGACTACTGATCTGCCTATTGATACCAGGATTAATTTCCAAAGCACTTTTCTCTGTAGACAGCATACAAATCAGCTGGCTAATCGCAACATGCTTTCTAGCCGCATTTGTCTCTCGTTTTCTGTCTCTTATCCTGCGCATGCAGGAAAAAGGCTTGGCCTTTTCCATGAGTCAGATTCTTCCTAAAATCTTGTTTCTCTTGATAATCGGCAGCTATTACCTGGCGTCACTGGACTTTGATTTTTTACAGCTAGTCATCGCACATACACTGTCAACCCTTGCTGTAACAGTCGTTTATTCTTGGAATACGCGTAAAGAATGGCTTGCAGCGATCAACTACAAAATAAATACTACCAAGCTGAAAGCCATGTTGCGATACGGCTTGCCATTGATCATGGGAGGCGCAGCTTTCTGGGGCCTGACCGCAATGGATAAATTATTTCTGCGCAACCTATCCACTTTTGAAGAACTGGGCATCTACTCGGTTGCATCTAGTTTCGCTGCAGCCGCCACGATCTTTCAAAGTATTTTTTCAACAGTATGGGCACCGACTGTCTACAAGTGGGCCGCCGAAGGCATCAATACAAAAAAAATCGACCAAGTCACGAATCACATACTGGCTGCAGTTGTATTTCTATTCGTGCTTGCAGGCCTTTTCTCATGGCTCGTGACCTATCTACTCCCAGACTCATATGAAAAAGTCCAATACATTCTAGTGGCCTGCATGGCTTGCCCATTATTTTATACTCTATCGGAGACAACCGTCGTTGGCCTAGGGGTAACTCGAAAAAGTAGCTACTCCATGCTGGCATCGTTGATTGCAGTTTTGATTAATTTTATCGCAAATTATTTCCTAGTGCCGATTTACGGCGCCGCAGGCGCAGCGATATCCACAGCATTGGCTTTCTGGATATTTCTCGTTTGCCGCACGGAGCTTTCATGTTTCGCATGGAGGAAAGCACCGAGAGCAAAATTATACGCACTCACCCTAATCTGCTTACTTGCCGCTATTGCTAACGCCAGCATCACTGAAAACAACAAGCCACTCATAATTACCGTCTGGATTATAATTGGGGCAACAGCACTCCTTGCTTTCAAATCAACACTAAAGTCCGCCAGAATGGAAATAGTTAAAATCTTGAAAAATTAACCCATTAGAAGCCAAGCCAATGCAGCCAAACACCAATGGCACATTAATTAACACCATCCCTTATTAAACTAACAGCCCGCAAAATAGCTATTCATAACTAAAAAAACAAAAATCGACAATCCAAAACACAAATAGATCCTTAGGGTTTCGGAGGATGGCGCAGCGCGCCGAGAGCAAATGTCATCAAATATGAACGTAAAAAATTTCAGGTACGATATAAATGGACTACGCGCATGGGCAGTGTTGACCGTAATCCTATACCACTTTGGCGTTCCATGGTTTGGCGGCGGTTTCATTGGCGTAGATGTTTTCTTTGTGATTTCCGGTTTCTTGATGACTGGAATTATCGTTAATGGCTTGGATCGGCAGTCTAGTGGTAAAGGCAATTTTTCAATCATAAGCTTCTATTGGGCTCGAGCCAAGCGGATCATACCCGCCTTATTGGCTTTATGCTTAACGCTGATGGTTCTTGGATGGAGTTTCCTTCCATCACCCGACTATCGAATGTTTGCCGTACATGCGATCAGTGCGCTTGGCTTTTTCTCAAATATAAAATTCTGGACTGAGGCAGGCTACTTTGATGCATCCTCTCACGATAAACTTTTGTTGCACACCTGGTCACTTTCTGTCGAGTGGCAATTTTATTTAATCTTACCAGTAGCTCTATGGGCCATCTGGAAAATACGTCCCGGTCGAAATTCCATCACGCTTATGATCGGCCTTGGCTTGGCAATCTCTCTTGCCCTTTCCATTCTTCTATCGCCAACCAAGCAGTCATCGTCTTTTTATCTTCTACCGACAAGAGCATGGGAGATGCTGGCTGGATCGCTGGTATATATGCTGGCACTTCGCCATGCATTGACAGAAAATCAGCGCAAGGCTGTTGAAGCAGCTGGATTCGGCTTGATTGTGATCTCAGTACTGCTTTTCGATGCGAGTAGTATTTGGCCAGGCTGGCGTGCCCTGGTGCCGGTTTCGGGAGCTGTGCTGGTACTGATTGCCGCTCGTCAGTCCTCGCTTTGGACTGGAACCCGCGTTGCTCAATGGCTAGGCAGCTGTTCGTATTCATTATATCTTTGGCACTGGCCTCTCGCAGTGGCACTGGCTTACTTGGAGCTTCAAAACAATACTGCTGCCATTGTTGTTGCTTTGGCTTTGACTCTTCTACTAGGTCAGCTTTCTTATTCCCTGATTGAAAAACGAACTCGCTTTTATTTGGAAAAGCCAAGCTCTCGTGCAGGATTTTCCGGGTTAATGGCAACCACCATTGCAGTGATGTTCCTTTGTCTTGCCATCATGACTAAGGAGGGTGTGCCTGGTCGCATGCCGGGGCAAGTTGAAGAAATCTTCTTGGAAGCAAACAACAAACACCCAAGAAGAACCGAGTGTCATGTAGGTGAAAAAACGCCAGTTCCAGAGTGCACTTATGGTGGCAATAAACTTGGGGTGATCGTGATCGGCGATAGTCATGCAGCCTCGATCATGGGCTCAGTGGAAAAATCCCTGCCAAGCAAAAGCCTTCATGTTCTGGATTGGAGTCTATCCATGTGCCCGACGCTGTTTGGCACCAAAAAAACAAATGATGATAAATACCGATGCGGTGACTTTGTATCCTCAGCTCTCACACGCCAAAAAACGCTACCGACTGACGCCCCCCTCATAATAATGAACCGGACATCATCATATGTTTATGGCCCAAATGAATACATGCAAGGAGAAACTTCAAAGCCTTCCATTTATTTCACAAAGACTTACACCGCACGCACACCTGAGTTCCTCAAGGAAATTAGGGAAAATATTATAGACACTGCTTGCGAATTCGCCAAAACTCGCCCTGTTTATATTGTTCGACCAATTCCGGAAATGAGGGTTGATGTTCCAAAAACGATGGGCAGGGCACTAATTCTTGGCAAGGATCGTGAGGTTTTCATCACGCTTGAAGAGTACCACGCTCGCAACGATTTTGTATGGGAAGCCCAAGATGCAGCCAAGGAAAAATGTGGCATCAAAATTCTTGACCCACTGCCCTATCTCTGCAGTGATGGGCGCTGCAATGGTGCAAAGGATGGAACCCCTCTCTACTTCGACGATGATCATCTCAGCGAGCATGGCGGTAGTGTTCTCACTCCCATGTTCGCTGAAGTATTCAAACAAAGCGTCTCTCCACTGGCACAGTCACAAAAGTAACCCCCTCCAGCTCATCGCCATCAAGAAATTATCTATTTTATAAAATTCACCGGCAAGCAAGCACTATAGCAGTGCAGAAAGTCTTTAATTAATTTCCTCAGACTCTCTTAGCCCTATGAATGCAAAAAACATAAGGCATCATCAAGGAAGAGACATTGAAAGTTTTATTCATAACTTGCTACTACGCCCCATACAACACTATCGGCGCAGTAAGAACAACCAATACAGTCAAAATCCTTAGAGAGCTTGGCTGGGAGGTAAAAGTCATCTCGGCTCGCGACCAAAACCTCCCTATGAATTACGACGTCAGCCCCAGCCTTTATGAAGACGTAACCTACTCGAACTGGATCGACATCGATAAGCCAATAAAGGCCTTGATTGGTGCCAAAAAAACCAGAACCACCACCACTGATAACACCCCGAAACCTCAAAAGCCATCAAATCTGAAAAAGCACCTCGAAGAGCTTTACAGATATTTTTTTCATATCCCTGACAGTTTCATCGGGTGGTATCCTTTTGCAGTAAAAGATGGCTTTGAAATTATGCGCAACTGGAAGCCCGACATAATTTTCTCCTCGGCAACACCTTACACCTCTCACCTTGTTGCAGCAAAGTTTGCCTCAACATTAGGAATCCCATGGATTGCGGAACTACGGGATCTTTGGTCAGACAATCCCTATAGGAAGTCGGGCTACATAGATCGGATAATTGAAAGAAAAACATTAAAATTCAGCACGGGAATAGTAACAACTTCTGAGCCATCAGCTGAAACCCTTCGAAAGAAATACACTGCACCTTGCATTGAAGTCAGAAATGGATTTGACAAAGAAGACTTTTATCCTGCAGAGCCATTCCCACGGAAACAAAAAATCAAAATCTTGTACGCAGGCATGATTTATGCGGGAAAACGCGACCCCACCCCTCTCTTCTTGGCACTGCAAAAACACCCTGAACTTAGTGAACGGATAGAGGTGGAGTTCTATGGTCCGAAACTTGATATCGTCAGCGCCATCGCAGAGAGATACGGAGTTCAGCGCTCAGTAACGATTCACCCGTCAATCTCTCGCTCTGAGATTCTAAAAAAACAACAGGAATCGGACATTTTACTTCTACTAACATGGGACGACATTAAAGAGAGAGGGGTTATCCCTGGGAAGCTATTTGAATACATTGGTGCATCTCGGCCAATTTTGGCGATAGGCGCTCAAACAGAGATCACTGCGCACATAATTAAATCGGAGGGGATCGGGTGCAGCTCGAACTCACCTGACACAATCGCTGAGTTTCTCTTCAACTGCTTGGACGGCGACTTACCCTTAAAAATTAATGATAGCTACATCAAATGCCGAGACCGATACTCGCGCAACCTTCAAGTTGAGAAGCTCTCGAAGTTCCTGCTTGAGCACGCAAACCTTCCTATCAGCCAATAATCGCCCCAAACCACCATGAGCATTTCCATACTTTGTGCGAACTATAACAACTCAATCTATCTGGATGATTTTTTCTCCAGCATTGAAAATTCAACACTGCGACCCAATGAAATTGTATTTGTCGACGACGGCTCAACCGACGACTCTCTAACAGTAGTTTCAAAGTACGAAAAAAGATTAAACATCAAAACAATAAAACTAGCCAAGAATATTGGATTTGCGAACGCTTTAAATGCAGGAATAGAGTTCTGCACGGCTAAATATATAGCCCGGATAGACCCTGACGACAAACTAGCCCCCACAAGACTACGAATGCAATTTGACTACATGGAGAGCCACCCAGAAGTTGGCGTATTAGGCTCGCAAGCTCAATACTTCCTGTCCGAGACGGGCAAGCTATTAGTAAAAACAAATATGCCAAAAAAAACGACATCAATATCCTCGGCTTATTATAGAGGCGATAATGGGGTTTTGCATGGCACGACCATGATCCGGACAAGTGTATTGAGCGGAATTAGATACATACAATCCGAAGTCCCATCAGAAGATTATGGTTTTTTTTGCCGACTAATGGCGTCAGGAGTTGCTTTCGCCAACATTAACGAAACACTGACCTTGGTGCGCGTACACTCGAACAGCGTATCTAATAATCTCCCTCTGGAGACCGTAGCCAAAGTTTTCCGGATCAGGGAAGAAACGCTGGGAATAAAACAATCAAAAATTAAAACTCGTCTCACACACTTATCCTTAAGATCCTACAGGAATTATCTTTTCGAAAAAAACAAATCCAAAAAACTTGCCTATCTTTTTACTGCATGTTTGTTCGGCCCATCCAAGCTAATCAGACGACTCACCCGAGCATAAAGATGTCTCACGCACTAGTAATGATATTAGCACTCGCCTTTGCGCTGGACAGCGTAATAAACACATTCGTACAAATTCCCGCCGGAGCAATTGCAACAATCATTATATACTTGGTATTTTTACTAACCTCACTTCTGAAGTTAAGGAAAATTGACCACCTAAGCGCCATATGCCTATTTTTGTCGATAATAATATTCATCAATCCGTACGTTAAAAACATTTTTTTCGGCGACCTCAAGGCCACCGACTTCTCGGATTCTGCTTTTTTTTCGCTCTTCATGTTAATCCCGATCATACTTGATCTGCACAATAAAACCTCAACCAACCCGAACAAATACAAACTATCAATTCTTGTAACCGCATTAAGTTTTTCTTTGTTTGTTCCCGCCATTTTTGGGTATGAGTTTGCGAGCCAAAGTCAGAACTCAAACATATCGAGCGACTCTCTTGACCTTGAGTTTCTAAGGGCTTATCACCAGGGATTTTTCAGGCACCCCCACGTTGCATCTTACTTTTTCTCCTTTATATTCATATGCCTAGCCTTTAAGGCTTACACGCTGAAAAACAAATACTTATTAATTGCATCATTTTTTTTCTTGGCTCTTATCATATACACAGGTTCGAGGGCCGGGCTTTATTCCATCGTATTCGCCCTGTTGGGAATGTCGATGACAACATCAAACATAAAAATCAGGGCAACTGCCTTTTCATGCGCAACACTGTTTGCCCTCATGTCTGTTACGGTAAATCTCAGAGAGATTGCCAGCATTCTAGAAGGGACATTCCTTTACCAATACGTCACATTTTTTATAACTGCTTATGACAATTTTGATCGCCTTTCTCGCGTGATTATTTGGAAGTCATGGGCGGCTTCCATAGCCGAGTTTGGCGTTATTGAAGCTTTTTTTGGAAAGCCGTTCTCATACTCAGCCATGGAGAATCTGCAAAGAATTGGATATCCGATCTGGTTCCACAATGACTGGCTTAACTCATTATACTCATATGGGGCCATAGGACTAACTTCACTTGCTCTTTCTTGGATAAACCTATTCAAAAAGACCATGGATTTATTTGAAAATCGGCTGCTCGGAAAAACAATTCTTCTAATGTCTCTGTTCATGTCGCTCACAAACGGGTTTTATTACTATTACCCATTAGTTCTTATTGCATATGCGTACTGCACAGGCAACATGACCCTCAAGAAATCAAGACCATGAAAAAACATCTTTACATATTAGGCACACGTGGCGTTCCAGCAACCCATGGCGGGTTCGAGACATTTGCAGAAAAACTCTCTCTGCATTTAACAAAAAAAGAATGGCTCGTTACCGTTTTTTGCCAAGAAGATTACGGGGATTCCATAACAGAAAGCAACTGGCATGGGGTACATAGGATTCATATTCCTATAAGCCTCCCAGGCGCCGCTGGCACAGTTCTTTTCGACTGGAAGTCAACCGTTCACTCTTTATCAAAAGAGGGGCTTTTCCTGACGCTTGGATATAACACGGCAATATTTAATGTAATGCAAAGGGCCAAAGGTCAGACCAATGTCTTCAACATGGACGGCATCGAGTGGCGCCGCGACAAATGGGGGCCTATCGCCAAAACTTGGTTCTGGCTGAACGAGCGTGCCGGTTGCTGGATCGGAAACCACTTGGTAGCCGACCATCCAAATATCAAGGAGCATCTAGCAACGCGCGTCAGTGCCGAAAAGATCACTATGATTCCCTATGGCGGCGATGAGGTCACCAGCGCTGACGCCTCTTTGTTAGCACCTTACAATATCGAACCGGGGAATTTTTCCGTTATCATCGCGCGTCCTGAGCCAGAAAATTCTTTCCTGGAAATGGTTCGCTCCTTCAGTAAAGTTCGGCGCAATCACACGCTGCTCGTGCTTGGTAATTTCAAGCCGGATAGCAATCACTTCCATCGACAGGTCATGGATGCAGCCAGTGACGAGGTGATATTTCCTGGAGCAATCTATGAAGCTCCGATCGTTCAATCGCTTCGCTTCCATAGTCGCTTTTATCTGCATGGGCATCGCGTCGGCGGCACTAATCCTTCGCTTGTTGAGGCGCTGGGGGCGGGTTGCGCCGTGATTGCCCACGACAATCACTTCAATCGCTGGGTCGCAGGACCTGGGGCAGCCTATTTCAAAGACGAATCGGCTTGCGCTGCGCTGTTTGACCAAATGCTGAGTGATGATGCAGCCGTCGTACAGATGAAAGCAGCCAGTCGCACACGTTTCAATGAGCGCTTCACTTGGGATCAGGTTTTGCGTGAGTATGAAGATCTGCTGACCCGTTGGTATCCCACAAAGTAATGAAGAGTACGTCCATGATCTCTCGCATTCTCGTCACTGGCGGTGCCGGCTTCATCGGCTCAGCAGTGGTTCGCCACCTGATCCAGAACACCCGGCACGAGGTCGCCAATCTCGACAAGCTAACCTATGCCGGCAACCTCGAGTCGCTGACAACTGTTGCCGACTCGCCGCGTTACCGCTTCCATCAGGTGGATATCTGCGATGCTGCCGCGCTGGATCGAGTATTCGCCGAATTCCGTCCGAATGCGGTGATGCACCTGGCCGCCGAGTCCCATGTGGATCGCTCCATCGATGGCCCGGCCGACTTCATCCAGACCAATATCGTCGGGACCTACACCCTGCTGGAAGCGGCGCGGCGCTACTGGAACGGCCTGGCTCCTGACGCGAAAGAAGCCTTCCGCTTCCACCACATCTCCACCGACGAGGTGTATGGCGACCTGGAAGGCACCGACGACCTGTTCACCGAAACCACGCCCTACGCGCCCAGCTCGCCCTACTCCGCGTCCAAGGCCAGCTCCGACCATCTGGTCCGGGCCTGGCAACGCACCTATGGCCTGCCGGTGCTGGTCACCAACTGCTCGAACAACTACGGGCCATTCCACTTCCCCGAGAAGCTGATCCCACACATGATCCTCAACGCCCTGGCCGGCAAACCGCTGCCGGTGTACGGCGACGGCGCGCAGATCCGTGACTGGCTGTATGTGGAAGATCACTCCCGGGCACTGGTCGAAGTAGTCACTCGTGGCCAAGTCGGCGAGACCTACAACATTGGCGGCCACAACGAGAAGCGCAATCTGGAAGTAGTAGAAACCCTCTGCGACCTACTGGAAGATCTGGCGCCGAACAAACCGGCAGGCGTCGAGCGCTATCGCGACCTGATCACCTTCGTCAAAGATCGCCCCGGCCACGATCTGCGCTATGCCATAGATGCGTCGAAGATCCAGCGTGAACTGGGCTGGGTGCCGGAGGAGACCTTCGAGTCGGGCATTCGCAAGACCGTACAGTGGTATCTGGATAACCGCGAGTGGTGGCAGCGAGTGTTGAGTGGCGACTATCGCCTGGGACGGCTGGGCGAGCACGCCTGACTCACTAGTGCTCTAACGTCTGGTGATTTTCGCGAGCAAGCTCGCTCCTACACAGTACTCAAAAAGCTTTACCCGAATTCAGGAATTTACAAATGAAGGGCATCATCCTCGCCGGAGGCTCCGGCACCCGCCTGCACCCGATCACTCGTGGCATATCCAAGCAGCTGCTGCCGATCTACGACAAGCCGATGATCTATTACCCGTTGTCGGTACTGATGCTGGCGGGCATTCGCGAGGTACTCATCATCTCCACGCCTGAAGACCTGCCTAACTTCCGCAAGCTACTGGGTGACGGTTCCGACTTCGGCATCGAGCTGAGCTATGCCGAGCAGCCGTCACCGGATGGTCTTGCACAGGCCTTCCTGATTGGCGAGGAGTTCATCGGCAACAGCAGCGTGTGCCTAATTCTCGGTGACAACATCTTCTACGGTTACGGCTTCAGCGCCATGCTGCACGAGGCGGCCTGCCGCGAGCAGGGCGCTACCGTGTTCGGCTACCATGTGACCGACCCCGAGCGCTTCGGAGTAGTGGAGTTCGATGCCGCCGGCAAGGCGATTTCCATAGAGGAGAAGCCCAATGCACCGAAGTCCCACTATGCGGTCACCGGCCTGTATTTCTACGACAACTCGGTGGTGGAGATTGCCAAACAGGTCAAGCCGTCCCCCCGTGGCGAGCTGGAAATCACGGATGTGAACAATGCCTACCTACAGCGCGGTGACCTGCACGTGAGCCTGCTCGGCCGCGGCTTCGCCTGGCTGGATACCGGCACCCATGACTCGCTGATGGAGGCCAGCCACTTCGTGCACACAATCGAGGCACGCCAGGGGCTCAAGGTCGCCTGCCTGGAAGAGATTGCCTACCACCAGGGCTGGCTGAGCCGCGCGCAGTTGGCGCGCCAGGCCGAGGCGCTGAGCAAGACCGGCTACGGTCAATACCTGCAAGGCCTGCTGACTCAGGAGGCGACCCAGTGAATGTCATCGAAACCGCACTGCCGGGCGTGTTGATCATAGAGCCCAAGGTATTCGGCGATCAGCGTGGCTTCTTTATTGAGACCTTTCAGGTCGAGCGCTACCGCGCGGCCGGCATCACCCTGCCCTTCGTGCAGGACAACCACTCGCGCTCGCCACGTGGGGTACTGCGCGGCCTGCACTTCCAGCGCGCTCGGCCGCAGGGCAAGCTGGTCAGTGTCAGCCGTGGTGCGGTGTATGACGTGGCGGTGGACATCAACCCGGAGTCACCGACCTGCGGCCAGTTCGTCGGTGTCGAGCTGAGCGACGACAACCATCGCCAGCTGTGGATTCCCCCGGGCTATGCCCACGGTTTCTGCGTACTCAGCGAGGTGGCCGACTTTCAGTACAAGTGCACCGACCTGTACTTCCCTGAGGACGAGGGTGGGCTGATGTGGAACGATCCGGACGTGAACATTCCCTGGCCGGTAGAGGCACCGCAGCTGTCGGCCAAGGATCAGCGCAATCCGACGCTGCGCCAGCTGCTGGGCAGGAACGCATGAGCATGCGCGTACTGATTACCGGCGTTCGCGGCCAGGTCGGCCATGAGCTTCTGCGTTTGGCGCCGAGCGGGTTTCTCGCCCACGGATTGGATTCGGTCGCTCTGGACATCGCCAATGCCACCCAGATAGTGAAGGTGGTCGAGGATTTCCAGCCGCAACTGATCATCAACGCCGCGGCCTATACCGCGGTGGACAAGGCCGAGAGCGAGCCGGAGCGAGCCTGGGCGGTGAACCGCGATGGGGTCGCGCATCTGGCGATTGCCGCCGAGCGGCTGGGCATTCCTATATTCCACATTTCCACCGACTACGTGTTTGCCGGCGATGCCCGCGAGCCATACCGTGAAACCGACCCTATCGGCCCCACCGGGGTCTACGGCGCCAGCAAGCTGGGCGGTGAGGTGATGCTGGCGGCCCATTGCAGCCGACACATCATCCTGCGCACCAGCTGGGTGTTCGGCGCGCACGGCAACAACTTCGTCAAGACCATGCTGCGCCTGGGCCGCGAACGCGACGAGCTGGGCGTGGTGGCCGATCAGCACGGTTGCCCAACCTCGGCGGCCAGCATCGCCCGCGCACTCTGGGCGCTGGCCCGGCAGTACCGCGATCAGGGCAGCCTGCAGTGGGGGCTTTACCACTACTGCGGCACCCCTGCCTGCAGCTGGAATGAATTTGCCGTGGAAATCTTCCGCCAGGCCGATGAGCTGGGGCTGCTGGAGCGAGTGCCCGTCGTGCGCGCCATCGCCACGGCTGACTACCCGACTCCAGCCACCCGCCCAGCCTGGTCGGTGCTGGATTGCAGAAAACTGCATGAAGTCCACGACATCGCCCAGGCAGACTGGCGCGAGGAGTTGCGGCTGGTGCTGCGCGAGCTGGCCTGATCAATTTGCGCGGACCTGCGACCCGCATCGCCGCGGGGTCGCGCCTCCTACAGGTGCGGCATGGCTCTAGCTCTTGTCGGAGGCCAGCTCTCGGGGCAATGTTCTTGATCTCATTGAATGGACGCTTTTTTGTGGCTAAAAAAATCCTGGTAACCGGCGGCGCCGGCTACATCGGCTCGCACACCACCCTGGCCCTGCTCGAGGCGGGTTTCGAGGTGGTGGTGCTGGACAACCTGTGTAACAGCTCGGCGGAGTCGCTGCGCCGGGTCGAGCGCATCTGCGGCAAGGCGCCGCTGTTTGTCGAGGGTGACATCCGCGACCGCGCATTGCTCGACGAGCTGTTTGCGACGCACCGCATCGGCGCGGTGCTGCACTTCGCCGGCCTCAAGGCGGTGGGCGAGAGCGTGCGCGAACCGCTCGCCTATTACGAAAACAACGTCGCCGGCAGCGTCACCCTGTGCCAGGCGATGGCGGCGGCCGGGGTGTTCCACCTGGTGTTCAGCTCGTCGGCCACCGTCTACGGCGATCCGGCGCAGATGCCGATCCGCGAGGATTTCCCCACCGGCACGCCGACCAATCCCTACGGCCGCTCCAAGCTGATGGTCGAGGAGGTGCTGCGCGACCTGGCGCAGTCCGAGCCGCGCTGGAGCATCGCCCTGCTGCGCTACTTCAACCCGGTCGGTGCCCATGAGAGTGGGCTGATCGGCGAGGATCCCAACGGCATCCCCAACAACCTGCTGCCGTATGTCGCTCAGGTGGCCATCGGTAAGCTCAAGGAACTCGCGGTCTTCGGCGACGACTATTCGACCCGAGACGGCACCGGCGTGCGCGACTACATCCACGTGGTCGACTTGGCCAACGGCCATCTCAAGGCACTGCAGGCGATTGCTTCGCAGACTGGCGTGCATGTGTGGAACCTGGGCACCGGCACCGGCTACAGCGTGCTGGAGATGGTGCGTGCCTTCAAGCAGGCTTCCGGCCGCCCAGTGCCCTACCGCATCGCCCCGCGCCGCCCCGGCGACATCGCCGAATGCTGGGCCGACCCGAGCAAGGCCGCTCGCGAGCTGGGCTGGAAATCCGAGAGAGGCCTCGAGGTGATGATGGCCGATGCCTGGCGCTGGCAGTCGGGGAATCCGCAGGGGTATGCAGACTGAGCCAGCGGGCTGATGGGGCGGCTGGCCTGACGGCTGCCTCGAAGTTTCCGGATCGCTTGCCAGGCGTCCGGCTTGACCATCATCCCCCTTGCAGAACGCTGGCTGCTCAGTAATCTTGTGTCCCCTTTTGCTCGACAAGACATGCATCCGTGACGAAGAGAATCCTGGTTACCGGCGGCGCCGGTTTTATCGGCTCGGCCGTGGTTCGCCACCTGATCCAGAACACCGCGCACGAGGTCGCCAATCTCGACAAGCTGACGTACGCGGGCAATCTGGAGTCGCTGGCCACGGTGGACGACTCGCCGCGCTACCGCTTCTATCAGGTGGATATCTGCGATGCCACCGCGCTGGATCGTGTGTTTGCCGAGTTCCGTCCGGATGCCGTGATGCATCTGGCCGCCGAATCCCATGTCGATCGCTCCATCGACGGCCCGGCTGACTTCATCCACACCAATATCGTCGGTACCTACACGCTGCTGGAAGCGGCACGCCGCTACTGGAACGGTCTGGCCCCCGAGGCGAAGGAAGCCTTCCGCTTTCACCACATATCCACTGACGAGGTGTATGGCGACCTGGAAGGCACCGACGACCTGTTCACCGAAAGCACACCCTATGCGCCCAGTTCGCCCTACTCGGCCTCCAAGGCCAGCTCCGACCATCTGGTCCGGGCCTGGCAGCGCACCTACAGCCTGCCGGTGCTGGTCACCAACTGCTCGAACAACTATGGTCCCTATCACTTCCCCGAGAAGCTGATCCCGCACATGATCCTCAACGCCCTGGCCGGCAAGCCGCTGCCGGTGTACGGCGACGGCTCGCAGATCCGCGACTGGCTGTATGTGGAGGATCATGCCCGGGCACTGGTCGAGGTGGTCACCCGTGGCCAGGTCGGCGAGACCTACAACATCGGCGGCCACAACGAGAAGCGTAATCTGGAGGTGGTGGAAACCCTCTGCGAGTTGCTAGATGAGTTGGTGCCAATGGCGGCTGATCGCGGACAAGTCCGCTCCTACAAAGAGCTGATCACCTTTGTGATGGATCGCCCGGGGCATGACCTGCGCTATGCCATCGACGCTTCGAAGATCCAGCGCGAGCTGGGCTGGGTGCCGCAGGAGACCTTCGAGTCGGGCATCCGCAAGACTGTGCAGTGGTACCTGGACAACCGCGAGTGGTGGCAGCGGGTGCTGAGTGGCGATTACCGCCTCGGGCGGCTGGGCGAGAAGGTATGAAAGGCATCATTCTGGCCGGCGGCTCCGGCACCCGTTTGCATCCGATCACCCGTGGCGTGTCCAAGCAGCTGCTGCCGATCTACGACAAGCCGATGATCTATTACCCGCTGTCGGTGCTGATGCTCGCCGGCATTCGCGAGGTGCTGATCATCTCCACCCCGGAAGACCTGCCCAACTTCCGCAAGCTGCTGGGCGATGGCTCTGAGTTCGGCATCGAGCTGAGCTATGCCGGGCAGCCCTCGCCGGACGGCCTGGCCCAGGCTTTCCTGATCGGCGAGGAGTTCATCGGCGACAGCAGCGTGTGTCTGATCCTCGGCGACAACATCTTCTACGGCTACGGCTTCAGCGCCATGCTGCATGAGGCGGCCAGCCGCCAACAGGGTGCCACGGTGTTTGGCTACCACGTCTCCGACCCTGAGCGTTTCGGCGTGGTGGAGTTCGACGCTGCCGGCAAGGCGATTTCCATCGAGGAAAAGCCCAAAGCACCGAAATCGCACTATGCGGTCACCGGTTTGTATTTCTACGACAACGACGTGGTGGAGATCGCCAAGCAGGTGAAGCCGTCCGCCCGTGGCGAGCTGGAAATCACCGATGTGAACAATGCCTACCTGCAGCGCGGCGACCTGCACGTCAGCCTGCTCGGCCGTGGCTTCGCCTGGCTGGACACCGGCACCCATGACTCGCTGATGGAAGCCAGCCACTTCGTGCACACCATCGAGGCGCGCCAGGGCCTCAAGGTGGCCTGCCTGGAAGAGATTGCCTACCACCAAGGCTGGCTGAGCCGCGATCAGTTGGCGCGCCAGGCTGAAGCGCTGAGCAAGACGGGCTACGGCCAGTACCTGCGGCGCCTGCTCGACCAGGAGGCAGCTCAGTGAAGGTCATCGAGACGGCACTGCCAGGGGTGTTGATCATCGAGCCCAAGGTGTTCGGCGATCAGCGGGGTTTCTTCATCGAGACTTTTCAGGTCGAGCGTTACCGCGAGGCGGGCATCACCCTGCCCTTCGTGCAGGACAACCATTCGCGCTCGCCGCGCGGGGTACTGCGCGGCCTGCACTTCCAGCGCACTCGGCCGCAGGGCAAGCTGGTCAGCGTCAGCCGTGGCGCAGTGTATGACGTCGCGGTGGACATCGATCCTGCGTCGCCGACCTGCGGCCAGTTCGTCGGCGTCGAGCTGAGCGACGACAACCATCGGCAGATGTGGATTCCGCCGGGCTATGCCCATGGCTTCTGCGTGCTCAGCGAGGTGGCCGACTTCCAGTACAAGTGCACCGACCTGTACTTCCCCGCGGACGAGGGCGGCCTGCTGTGGAACGACCCGGACGTGAATATTCCCTGGCCGATAGAGGCGCCGCAGCTGTCGGCCAAGGATCAATACAATCCGACGCTGCGCCAGCTGCTGGGCGGGGACTCATGAGCATGCGCGTGCTGATTACTGGCGCCCATGGTCAGGTTGGCCATGAACTGCTGCGCCAGGCTCCCGAGGGCTTCCAGGTCCACGGCTTGGGTTCCACGGCGCTGGATATCACCAATGCCGCCCAGGTAGCGACGGTTGTCGAGGATTTCCAGCCGCAACTGATCATCAACGCGGCGGCCTATACCGCGGTGGACAAGGCCGAGAGCGAGCCGGATCGCGCTTGGGCGGTGAACCGCGATGGCGTGGCGAATCTGGCGCTGGCCGCCGAGCGGCTGGGGATTCCCGTGCTGCATATCTCCACCGACTACGTGTTCGCCGGAAATGCCAGCGAGCCGTATCGGGAAACCGACCCGCCCGGCCCGACCGGCGTCTATGGCGCTAGCAAGCTGGGCGGTGAAGCGGTGCTGGCGGCCAACTGCAGCCGCCATATCATCCTGCGCACCAGCTGGGTGTTCGGCGCCCATGGCAACAACTTCGTCAAAACCATGCTGCGCCTGGGGCGCGAGCGCGAGGAGCTGGGCGTGGTAGCTGATCAGCACGGCTGCCCGACATCGGCGGCCAGCATCGCCCGCGCACTGTGGACCTTAGCTGTGCAATACCGTAACCGCGGCGCGCTGCAGTGGGGGGTGTATCACTACGGTGGCACGCCGGCCTGTACTTGGTATGAGTTCGCGCTGGAGATCTTCCGCCAGGCGCATGAACTGGGGCTGCTGGAGCACATGCCTGTCGTGCGTGCCATTGCGACGGCTGACTACCCGACTCCAGTCACCCGCCCGGCCTGGTCGGTGCTGGACTGCAGCAAACTGCATGAAGCCCACGACATCGCCCAGGCCGACTGGCGCGAGGAGTTGGGGCTGGTGCTGCAGGAGCTGGCTTGAGACTCTTGCTGTTCGGCGCCTGCTGTGCGGTGTTTCTCTACGGCCTGTTCCGTCCCGAGTCGCCACCGCAGCTGTTCGAGCAGTCGGACAAGGCCCTGCACCTGCTGGCCTTCGGCGCCCTCGCCCTGACTACCCGAGTCGCCTTCCCACGGATTCCGGGCTGGCTGCTGTGGGGGACGCTGCTGGCCCTGGCCCCGCTCCTCGAGTGGCTGCAGAAGTATGTGCAGCCCGCTCGCCAGTTCAGCGAACTGGATATCGCCGCCAACCTGCTCGGTGTGGCGCTGGCCTGGCTGGGCTGGCAGTGCCTGCAGGCCTTGCGCCGCCATCTCCTGCCCTCCCAATAGGCAGCCGTCCTGCGGCCTACCGCCTGTATAGGTTCCTTGCTCGTCCAGACGCTCCGGCCACGGACCGTTGTCAACAGACAACAATAGCCGCAGAGTTCGTCACTGTGCCTGCCATGCCCCGCAAGAAGCTGCCCATCGGTAACCAGACCTTCGCGCGCATCCGCGAGGATGGCTGCTACTACGTCGACAAGACGGGTATTGCCTTGCAGCTGATCGAGGAAGGATCGTGCTACTTCCTCTCCCGTCCCCGCCGTTTCGGCAAGAGTTTGCCTCTCGATACGCTGGCCAAGCTGTTCGCTGGCAGCGAGCCAGTGTTTCGCGGCCTGCAGGTCAATGACAAATGGGACTAGAGCCGGCACTATCCGGTGATTCGTATCAGCTTTGGTGACGGCGTGCTGGACTCCAGGGCGGCGCTGGATGCACGAATCGATGAACTACTCACAGATAATGAGGCGCTGCGGGCATGCCTCGATTGCCGGACACTTCAGCGAGCTGATTCGTCTCGCTGCCGAAAAGTGTGGCGAGCGTACCGTTGTGCTGGTGGACGAGTACGAAAAGCCGATCCTCGACAATATCACTCGCCCCGAGATCGCTCGCGAAATTCGCAAGGGGTTGCGCAATCTGTATTCGGTGATCAAGGGCCAGAATACGCACATACGCTTTGCGATCCTCAGTGAGGTGACGAAGTTCAGAAAAATCAGCCTGTACTCTAGGCTGAATAACTTGCGCGACATCAACCTTTCGGCGGGCTATTCGGCAATCTGTGATTATACCGATGCCGATGTGGATACGGTGTTCGCCCCGAGTTACCAGGCCTGGATCGTCAGCAGATTCGCGAGTGGTACAACGATTACAAAGGGAGCGGCGTGTCGGTCTACAATCCGTTTGATCTGCTGCTGTTCGAGGAGCGTTAATTCCGTCCATTCTTGTTCGAAACGGGCACACCTACCTTCCTGATCGACCTGTTCACTGCGCGGCGTACCTTCACCCCGGATCTGGAACGACTGGTGGCTCTGGAGACATTGCTGTCCAGCTTCGATGTCGATCACATTCCCGTCGAGGCGCTGATGTTCCAGACGGGATACCTGACCGTCGACCGCCTGCTGCGCATGGGGGCGCGCATCGAATGCACGATGAAATACCCTACAGGCAAGCATCAATGATGACTTGCTGCAGGGGCTGACCGGCGATCAGTCGCTGCCCGGCCGGCAGACAGACCAGATATTTCGGCTGCTGCAGGCTAACGACTTCGCCGGCCTGCAGAATCTGTTCTTCGACTTCTTCGCCAGTATTCCTCACGACTGGTATCGCAACAACCCCATTGCCCAGTACGAGGGTTATTACGCCAGCGTGCGCTACAGCCACTTCGCAGCTCTGGGCCTGGATATCCGTCTGGAGGACACCACCAACCATGGCCGAAGCGACATGGCCGTACTGTTCAACGGCAGCGTCTTTCTATTCAAGTTCAAGGTTGTCGAGCTGGTACCGGAAGGCCGGGCGCTGCAACAACTCAAGGATCGTGGCTACGCCGACAAGTACCACGCCCGTGGCGAGCCGATCCATCAAATCGGCGTGGAATTCAGCTATAAGCAGCGCAGCGTGGTTGGTTTCTAGGTGCAAGAGGCCCAGTAAATTGCTGTGAATCCATGAGCGTTCGGCTTCGAATCGTTAGGAAACAATGAATTGTTTTGCATAGAAATGCGTTGTTTCAGAAGGAAACGCATGGAAATCATGCCTGGTGCGGCCCGAAATGTTTCAGCCTCTGTCTGGATAATGGGTACGCAACAGGACAGCCCTGAGGGCCGCCTCGGCTGTTGCTTTTCCCATTTTCCGTCCTTTTCTGCCGATGAAAAAATGGGAGAAAAAAGGGCGGAAAATAGGGTGTGTAGGGGGTATTATCTGGGAGCGAGCGCAAGCGAGAAAACCAGATGACCAGCGTAGCTGGTCGCCCCCTACACACGGCAAGCGAGCAAAAGCGAGCGACGCCTGCGACAGACCACACAGACGCGACAGGAGTGCCCCAGGATGGGCTGGCTAGACGACGTCATATACGAGTCGACCCCGAAAAAATCGCTTTCAGAAGAGCAGCGGATCGAACAGGAGATTGATGAACTCCTAGGGTGGATCAGCACCTCGAGTACAGACTGGCTGCCCGCTCTCAACTACGAATCGCCCTCAACAAAGCCGCGCACGAAGGAACTGCCTCACGAGCAGGCGATCGATGATTTCCCGACCAGGAAAACAGGATGCGAACTGCTTGATCAGCTTCAGCTTGAACAGGGGGACTCAGATACCACACCAACAGATCCGCTGAGCAGGCTCAGGGATGCAGAAGCCGAACAAGGCCAGGACTTCAATTTCCAGAGTCTGAAACCTGAAGCAAACCCTAACCCAATAATCACTGACCTTGGCGAACTGCGCAGAATCGCCAGGGAAATACTGTCCGGTGAGCTTAAATCCTCCAGCCTCGACGAGTATCGCAAAGCGATTGCCAGCCTCAATGGTCAGCACTGGCTAACCTACGCCAACAGGCATGTAGTTTCCAAACAGCGCGCGGGAACTCTGCGTGCGGCATGGAGACGCTATCAAGCCGAAAACATCATCAGCCGTCTCTCACAGATAAACCAGACATCAAACAAGGACGAGATTAAAATCCTGAGGAGTCAGGCATCAGAAATTGCCGGCGCCCTCATTAAAAATCACTCTCCTTATCAGCCGCCGGAGCACTATGAGAAAAAGCATGTTCGCGGCACCCGCTCATCATTGCACAACGCAAAACCTTCGTGGCGAGATGATACAATTTACGCTGCAAGCAAGCGCGACCAGCTGGCTGTCGCTGTAATCCGGCTCACGGGAGCACGTCCCGGCGAGATGTGCACAACGTTCATGCTGGAACGTGATGAAGAAAATCCAAGCCACTTGCGAGTTATCATTCAGGGCGAAAAGGTTTCTGATCTAACCGGAGCTGGACAGCCGTGGAGGGAGATTACAGTCGAAACTTCCGTATCCCCCGCCTCAACTAGAATTATCAAAAACGCTATGGGCAATTCTCGCTCCATGATATCGCGAATCGACTCATCCGAGGACGCATTCTCGAAACGTATTAGCGCTGCCTGCCTGCGGGCGGGACATACCAGTGTATCAGCCAAATCTTTCCGACATGCCCTCTCATCCGATGTGAAGGCCACGCGAGGATCGGATGCCATGCTGAGCATCGCACTGGGACATGTATCCGAGAAATCCCGTCAGATCTATGGCCATGCCGCATATGGGGGAAAAGGGAAATGTCCAATTATCCGCGCGATCGCGGCGCGAGACTTGAACCCAGCTTCAGAAAAAAACTTTGAACTTCCAAACGCACAAACGCGTGCAGCAATCCGATCTGGGGAACAGCTTATTGATGAGGCCTCTGGTGAAATATTGGATCTGAACGCCCCAGAATGGTGAGCTCGCATGCACACTCAGCCTGCCTACTGCTCGTTCACACAGTAGGGCACCTCTAAAAACGCACATCCGGGCTGAGCCAGGCTGCGAAAGTGCAGTTCCTTGGCATCCGAACGCTGACTTGGGTGCTCGCAGAGCATCGTGAACGGCCGGTTGCATCACGCAACCAGTGCCCAGCTCAAGCCATTTCCAGCAGACTCGACATCCGATTGAGGTTGTAGACCGACGATTTGACCATCAGGCCAAACTCCGCACGGGCCAGGCCAATGCTCCGGATCATCTTGCCGCCCATCTGCGCGAGGCTGGCAAAGACATGCTCGACGCGGGCTCGGGGACTGGCTATGCGCTTGTTCCGTGCCTTGCCCCGCTCCCCGATAGGCTTGCCGACCTGGCCCTTGCGCTGGATATGCGGTCGCCAGCCAATAATCCGGAGCTGCTCCCTGGGCTTGTCGTGATAGCCGCGATCCGCCCAGAAGTCCCGGCTGCTGTTGTTCCGGTCGAGCACATCCACCAGATGCCGGGTATCGGCCTCACTGGCATCGCTCACCTTCACGCAGCGGATTAGCTTGTGCCGGCGATCCACGCTGACCGATAGCTTGTAGCCGAAATACGATTTGCCGTGCTTCTTCGTCCAGCGGGCACCGACATCCTTTTGCCGGCGCTTGGCAGGCGACCATTCGACCGGTACCGCCTGCTCCTTCACCACGGCTTGCTCATCGGCCGTGTTGTGCTGGATGGGCGCGCGAACGATGCTGGCATCGATGATCTGCCCCTCGCGGGCTCGGAATCCGTGCTGCTGCAACTCGCGCTGCACCTCGGCAAAGATCTGGTGCTCGACATTGGCCTGTACCAGACGCTCGAGAAAGACCCAGAGCGTGTTTCGATCCGGAACTCGGCCGGAGTGCTTCAGGCCGGCAAAACGCTGGAAGCTCATGCGATCGAGCAGCTGGAACTCCATCTGCTCATCGGACAGGTTGAACAGCTGCTGGAGCACCAGCAGGCGGGTCATCAACTCCGTCGGATAAGGCGGTCGACCGCCCTTGGCCCGGCTGGGCCTGGGAGCCCAGCGATCGATCTCGGCGGCCAGGGCGGCAAAGTCCACATGCTTGTCCAGCAGGGCCAGTGGATCGACCAGGCTGTCCAGCTTGGCTTCACGCTCCTGGTCGGCAAACAGACTGAGCATGGGCAGGGCTCCGGAGGATCAAGGGCGCGTCGATTTTACAGTGAGGAGGCAGGTTTTTAGAGGTGCCCAGTAAGGACGGGGGGCTCGCATTAACCGCCAGTTCGCCATACGCTCAGCGCTGCTAAGCCACACACCTTTCAGCGACCCCGACGGTTTGCGCGAGGACCAGACGTAGTGACCGCTGCGGGCATTGCCCAGCACTCTGCACATGGACTTCACCGAAAACTGCGGGGGTATGTGTTCGCATGAAGGCGTACTTCACTTGAGGCTCTTGGCAAAGTACGCGGCGGCTTTTTTTACAATGGCCAGCTCCTCAGCTTGCTCGGCCAAGAGCCGCTTGAGTCGGGCCTTCTCGTCAGCCAGCGACTGCTCCCGCTCGCGGCTGGTATGGATCTGCTGTTGCTTGCTCCGCCAGCCATAGAGCTGGAAAGCATGGAGGCCGAGCTGTTCGGCAGCCTTGCTGACGCCAATCCGCTCGGTTAGGACCAGTGCTTCGTCCTTAGTAGGGCTGGGAGTGGCAGGTACGGGTTTGTTTCATTGAGCTTGCTTGCCCTCCCATGATTCACCTCGTTGCAGTTTATCGCTTAACGGGGTGTCCACTGGAACTGGGCAAGATCATCCCGAACTCACTCGCCGAGGCTGGCCTCGCGCCGTGGAGTTCGGTGCTGATTGGCCAGCACCGCTATGGCGCAGAGCGCCACCAAGGTCGCCGCGTTAGCCGGGATCTGCAGGTTGAAATCCGTCAGCGAGTGGATGGCGATGGCGATGATGCCCACCGACGCGCCGAAACCGACGCCGCTGCGATACAGCGATTCGCGCCGCCACAGCGCCTGCAATGCCTGCCACAGCGCCAGCAGTACGAACGCCAGCAGCGGCAGGCAGCCAAGCAGTCCGTATTCAATGGCGAACTGCAGGTAGTCGTTGTGCGCGTGGTCGAAGTGCAGGCGGATGTCATCGCCCGGATACTTGGGGAACACCGACTCGAAGCTGCCGGCGCCCTGCCCGGTCAGCGGCCGGTCCTGCGCCAGCGGGATGGCATAGAGGAACACGTCGTCGCGCACCTCGTTGGCCTGCTGCACCACTTCGCCAGCCACCACCACGTCGTTCAGGCGGGTATTCAGCATGCGGTCCTTGAGCCGCTCCAGGCCGAAGTACTGGCTGATCACCAGCACGTCGATAAGCAGGATGCTGGCCAGGATCAGGCTGTTGCGCAAGCGGTTGTCCTTGTCGCGCAGGACGAAGATGCCGCCGATCACCATCAGCGCGGTGAAGAAGGCGGCGTTGCCGCCACGCGAGTGGGTCATCACCAAGGCTATGACCATGATCACCAGGGCCAGACGCAGACGCGCCTTGGCGCCCATCAGCATCTCCAGCAGGTTGACCCAGCGGAATGGTCGACCGTCACGCAGCGCCATGAGCTGGCCGATGCCGCAGGCCAGGGTAATTTCCAGATAGCCGGCCAGGTGGTTGCGGTTGACGAAGGTGCCGGTGGCATCGCCGGTGTAGCTGGTCTTCGCGGTAGCCAGCAGCCATTCGACACCCGACAGGGTCATGAAGGCGCCGTAGAAAGCCTGGAAGGTGCCACTGACCACCAGGGTGCCCAGCAGCCAGGTCAGGCGCTTGCGGGTATGGAACAAGCTGACGATCATCAGGAACAGCAGGCTGTAAGCAATGCCGAGCAGCAGGTACTGGACGGTGGCACCGACGTCGACCGTCAGCCCGCCGAGCCACTGCACCGCCACCCAGGCTTGCGCAGCCAGCAACAGACCGAACATAGGCAGCGCCGGCTTGAGTGCCTTGCTCGCCGGCAGGGCATCACGGAACAGGGCTAGACTCCACAGAGCAGCGAGCAGCCCGGTCAGCGCCACGAACAGCCCCATCGACCAGTCGCGATTGCTGCCCAGCGGCAGCGGCAGCCATACCAGCAGGACAAAGACCGTGGCAGTCAGGAAGCGATCGAACCGTGTGGAGGTCTGGGACATAATGCGTATTCATCCATGCGCGGCCCACCGCTCTCAGGGTGGGACTGCCATCGTTTCAAAAGCCCGGCAGTATATGTGGGGAATCGCCCCGCCACCACTAACCGAGTGGAATCCAATGCTCGATCGCATTCCCCGCCCCCTCTGGGTTCTGTCCTTCATCATCTGCCTCGTCAGTGTCCTGAGCCTGGCACTGATGAAACATCCGCCCAACCTGATGGACACTGGCTGGGACAAGGGCAACCATGTGCTTGCCTTCGCCGTGCTCACCTTACTCGGCCGTATGTCATTCCCCACACAGCGCTTGCGGCTGCTGCTCGGCTTGCTGGCCTACGGCGTGCTGATCGAAAACCTGCAGTTCATGACCGGCTACCGCTTCAGTGAATACCAGGACCTCGCGGCAGACGTGGTCGGCATGGCGCTGGGGTATCTGCTGGCGTTACCGCTGATGCACAGAGCGCAGGAGCCCTCTTGAGCTTTGGATGAGTGGATTGCGATCCGCATCGCGGCGGGGGCGCACCGTTCATGGAACGCTCGGTGGTCACAAGCACCCGCCAGCCGCGTTTCTCGTCACGCACGAAACGGTAGCTGATGGCCTGGCCGAAGGCGGCCAAGTACTCCGTTTCCTTCGGCTTGTCGCCGTCGAGCTGGCGGTATTCGGCGGCCTCGAACTTGCGCTGCTGAATGGCAGCGATGGCCTGTTCCAGCCAGTGGCGGACGTGGCCGAAGGCCACGTCCGTGACATGGCAATATTCTCCGAATTGATCCTTTAGAACATCCGGCATCCGGATCCTAAGGGTGAACAGGCCATCGCCCTGCGGCAGGATCACACAGCCCTGGCAGCCAGCGTTCTCGTCCTTCGAGCCGAGCACGAAGAACTGGCTGCTGCGCGAGCGCTGCCAGGCACGTTTCCATGCTTCGTGACGGGCAAAACCGTTGTCGGCGAGATGGCACTGGGTCAGGAACAGCGTTCGGTTGCCTAGGCAGATCGACGGTTTCTGAGCGAGCGCACGCTGCTTGAACAGCGTCTGGCGGGCCTGGAGGCGCTGGAGACGTTCCTTGTACAGGCGCACCTGCTAACGCAGGCGCTCGGCCTTGTCGGAATTCAGCGTCCGCCCGGCCAGGGCCTGCTTCTGGGCGATTCTCCGCTGCATAGCAGCGGTCTTGGCCTGGTAGTCGCGGACGTACTTCTCCAGATTGCTCAGCTGCGACTGCACCTTGCCTTCGGCACTGCGCTTGATCGCGTTGAATTGCCGCCCGGTGACGCCATGGGCTTTCGGGAAGGCATTCTTGTCCAGCTTCTCTCCGCGTGTGAAGGTGGCCACGGCCACCCGCTCCATCCTTGAAAACAGCGCCCCGTAGGCATCTAGGACAGCAACGGCCTCGGGCGCGGCATCCCTGGGGATGCGCGCCTGAACCGTCAGCGCCTGAGCGCACGCATGTTTATTCATACAGGCAAATACGCAGCTTTCGAGGATCGTCAAGCGGCTTTGCTGCGATTCTTGTGGGAACGAGCGCCGTACACGCGGGCAGAAAAGACCGTCATCAACTCGATCATATCGGCGACCAGCCGGGTCTCCAATGAGGGTACTGCCTGATCGTCAAGTATCACCACCTGAGTGCCGTTCAGTCGGCACAGATCGAAGGCGATATTGGCTCCGAAGCGCAACAGTCGGTCCTTGTGCAGGATGACCAGGGTGGACGCCTGGCCGAGTGCGATCATCCGCAGCTGCTCGCGAAAGGACTTTTTCTGGTAATTCAGGCCACTGCCCAGGTCGCTGATCAACTCGGCGTCCATGCCCTGCGCCTGGCACCATTCGTGGAGTCTTGTCTTCTGGCGCTCCAGATCTTCCATCTGATCATGCGAAGAAACCCGTGCATACGCCACCACCCGGCGAGCCTGCGGATTGATCTTGGCACACAGCGCACTCAGTTCCGACAGGGCATAGCGGCGATGACCACCGCAGATTCGAAAGGTGGGGCGAAAGCGCCCCGCCTTGCCCCCAGCGCCGCAACATGGATACTGCTACCCCCAGCAGGGCGCTCGCCTAGCTAATCGAAACATGCGGCATGATTCACCAGCTCATTGTTATTGTTTTGGGTAAACAGTAACAAATGAGTAGGTTTTGGCGGTTATTCAGACTGCTGCTTTAGCCCCTGAGCGAGCGCCACAGCACCAGCGCGTACTTCATCCGATTGGCCGGCGTGTGCGGCTCGTGAGCGCCGAGGTGCTTCTTCCACAACTGTATCTTCATGCAGGTGGCGAAGCTGAACAGGCAGACAGCGTAGGTCAGTTAGTTGCCATAAGCGGCCGCTTTCTCCCATCGCTGGCCTCCAGTGGTGGAGGGCTCGCGGTCTTTCCTGGCGATCACACAGAACATGCCAGCCCTCCAGCCCCTTGCCCATCGGCTGAACAACACGGCCGTCGCCGTAGAACTGCTCAAACGACAGGATGTTCCAGCGTACACGTTCGGGGATCACGCCCCCTCTGGGCTTCCAGCAATGCGGCAGCAGTTCCGCCAGTGCGCTGGCTGCGTCGGCAGGCGTGCAACAGCTCAAGGTCGTAGCTACGCCGACAAGTACCGCGCCCGAGGCAAGCCGATCCATCTAATCGGCGTGGGGTTCAGCAAGGACAGCCGGCCGCAGCGTGGTGGGCTTCGCCACGAAAACCTACTAGTTTTCCCCCTTGTCTCTACCGCCGGTTGCTGTGATGGTTGGCCAGCACGACGATGGCGCAGAGGGTCACGAAGGTCGCAGCGTTGGCCGGGATCTGCAGGTTGAAGTCGGGGCAGGATGCCGCCGATCACCATCAGCGCAGTGAAGAAGGCGGCGTTGCCGCCGCGTGAATGGGTCATCACCAGGGCGATGACCAATGATTACCAGGGCCAGACGCAACCGCGCCTTGGCGCCCATCAGCATCTCCAGCAGGTTGATTCAGCGGAACGGTCGACCATCACGCAGCGCCATCAGCAGGCCGATACCGCTGGCCAGGGTGATTTCCCGGTAGCCAGCCAGGTGGTTGGGGTTGACGAAGGTGCCAGTGTAGCTGGTCTTCGCGATAGCCAGCAGCCATTCGACACCGGATAACGTCTTGACTGCTCTCCGCCCTGAAGGACGGAGACTCCCAATTCACCGAGATCCGGACAGCGGTACACGACCGATGCCACTTACGTTCTCTCCAAGGGCTA
>LNAP01001334.1_pt2 | contig 40762 bp, 39 predicted proteins | sample 602601 | NCBI WGS metagenome assembly LNAP01 (sample SAMN02440304, study PRJNA202911) | soil metagenome | biome: Subtropical and temperate rainforests or woodlands; isolation source: soil samples (1 kg each in a 20% v/v slurry with milli Q water) were... ...
ATGACCACAACAAGACTGACCATGGCCCAGGCCCTGGTGAAATTCCTCGATAACCAGTACATCGAGGTCGACGGGGTCCAGAGCAAATTCATCGCCGGGATCTTTACCATTTTCGGCCACGGCAACGTGCTGGGCCTGGGGCAAGCCCTGGAGCAGGACAGCGGTGACCTGATCGTTCATCAAGGCCGCAACGAACAAGGCATGGCCCACGCCGCCATCGGTTTCGCCAAGCAACACCTGCGGCGCAAAATCTACGCCTGTACCTCATCCGTCGGCCCAGGCGCTGCGAACATGCTGACCGCCGCCGCGACGGCCACCGCCAACCGCATTCCCTTGCTGCTGTTGCCCGGCGACGTCTACGCCTGCCGCCAGCCGGACCCGGTGTTGCAGCAAATCGAACAGTTCCACGACCTGAGCATCAGCACCAACGATGCATTCAAGGCCGTGAGCAAATACTGGGACCGCATCAACCGCCCCGAGCAGTTGATGACCGCGGCGATCCACGCCATGCGGGTGCTCACCGACCCTGCCGAAACCGGCGCGGTGACCCTGGCCTTGCCGCAAGACGTGCAAGGCGAGGCCTACGACTATCCCGATTACTTCCTGCAAAAACGCGTGCACCGCATCGAACGTCGTCCGGCCACCGACGCGATGCTGGGTGATGCGCTGGCGCTGTTCAAAGGCAAGCGCAAACCGCTGATCATTTGCGGTGGCGGGGTCAAATACTCCGGGGCCAACGCGGCGTTACAGGCGTTTGCCGAGCGCTTCGACATTCCCTTCGCCGAAACCCAGGCCGGCAAGAGCGCGGTGGTGTCCAGCCATCCGCTGAACGTCGGCGGGATTGGCGAAACCGGGTGCCTGGCGGCGAACCTGTTGGCAAAAGACGCCGATCTGATCATCGGTATCGGCACCCGCTACAGCGATTTCACCACCGCGTCGAAGTCCCTGTTTCAGCATCCGGACGTGCAGTTTCTCAACCTCAACATCAGCCCATGCGATGCCCTGAAACTGGATGGTGTGCAACTGCTGACGGATGCGAAAACCGGTTTGCTGGCGCTGGCCGAAGCACTGGGCGATTACCGTTCCAGCTGGGGCGATCAACCGCGTCAGGCCAAGGCTCAGTTGGATGAGGAGGTCGATCGTCTCTATCAGATCGAGTACCAGACTCAAGACTTCTCCCCGGAAATCAACGACCACATGGACCCGGCGGTCCTGCGCGAATTCATCGAGCTGACCGGTTCCTGTCTGACCCAGAGCCGCGTGCTCGGCGTGCTCAACGAAACCCTCGCTGATGACGCCGTGATCGTCGCCGCCGCCGGCAGTCTGCCCGGTGACTTGCAGCGCAGCTGGCGCAGCAAGGGCGTGAACACCTATCACGTCGAATACGGTTATTCGTGTATGGGTTACGAGGTCAACGCCGCACTGGGCGTGAAACTCGCCGAGCCGGAGCGCGAGGTCTATGCGCTGGTCGGCGACGGCTCTTACATGATGCTGCACTCGGAGCTGGCGACCTCGATCCAGGAGCGCCGCAAGATCAACGTGGTGCTGCTCGACAACATGACCTTCGGCTGCATCAACAACTTGCAGATGGGCAACGGCATGGACAGCTTCGGCACCGAGTTCCGTTTCCGCAACCCGGACACCGGCAAGCTCGATGGCGGTTTTGTGCCGGTGGATTTCGCCATGAGCGCGGCGGCCTATGGCTGCAAGACTTACAAAGTGAACACCGCTGACGAGCTGAAAGCCGCGCTGGCGGATGCGCGTTTGCAGACCGTGTCGACGCTGATCGACATCAAGGTCCTGCCCAAGACCATGATTCATGGCTACCTGTCGTGGTGGCGGGTCGGCGTGGCGCAAGTCTCCACCAGCGCCCGCACCAACGCGGTGGCCAAGACCCTCAATGAACGACTGGCCAAGGCCCGTCAGTACTGATTGCCCTGAATCGAACAATAAGGAGTCCTTACATGTCATTAAAGTTAGGCGTCATCGGCACCGGGGCCATCGGCCAGGACCACATCCGTCGTTGCAGCCAGACCTTGCTCAACAGCCAGGTGGTCGCCGTCACCGACATCAATTTGCAGCAAGCGGCCAAGGTCGTGTCCGACCTGAATCTGACCGCCGAGGTCTACCCCGACGGCCTGGCGCTGATCAACGCGCCAGAAGTCGAAGCGATCCTCGTCACCTCCTGGGGCCCGAGCCACGAAGCGTTTGTGCTGGCGGCGATTGCGGCAGGCAAACCAGTGTTCTGCGAGAAGCCCCTGGCCGTCACCGCCGAAGGCTGTCGCAACATCGTCGAGGCCGAAGTGGCCCACGGCAAGCGCCTGGTGCAGGTCGGTTTCATGCGGCCGTATGACGAAGGCTATCGTGCACTCAAAGCGGTGATCGACAGCGGTCAGATCGGTGAACCGTTGATGCTCCATTGCGCGCACCGCAACCCGACCGTGGGCGAGAACTACAAGACCGACATGGCCATCACCGATACGCTGATTCACGAACTCGACGTGCTGCGCTGGTTGCTCGATGACGATTACGTGTCCGTGCAAGTGGTGTTCCCACGCAAGAGCAGCAAGGCCCTCGCGCATTTGAAAGACCCGCAAATCGTCCTGCTGGAGACTGCCAAGGGCACACGCATCGACGTCGAAGTGTTCGTCAATTGCCAGTACGGCTACGACATCCAGTGCGAAGTGGTGGGGGAGACCGGCATCGCCAAACTGCCGGAGCCTTCGCAGGTTCAACTGCGCAGTGGCGCGAAGTTGTCGAACGCGATTTTGATGGACTGGAAGGATCGCTTCATTGCGGCGTATGACGTTGAGTTGCAGGCGTTCATTGATGGCGTGCGAGCGGGGCAGGTCGGAGGCCCGTCAGCATGGGATGGCTTCGCTGCCGCCGTCGCTGCCGACGCCTGCATCGAAGCACAAAACAGCGGAGCGATCATCAAAGTCACACTCCCTGACCGCCCCCGTTTCTACGGTTGAGCACCGTCCCCTGTGGGAGCGAGCCTGCTCGCGATAGCGCCAGCACATTCAACATTAATGTCGGCTGACACTCCGCTATCGCGAGCAGGCTCGCTCCCACAGGGGGCGTGTATATCCGGCAGCTATTTATAAGGAGAACATTTTCATGCGCATCGGACTTGTCGGTTACGGCCATGGCGGCCGGTTTTTCCATGCTCCGCTGATCAGCAGCCTGCCGGCGGCGACGTTCGTGGGCGTGGTCACCCGTTCCCCGGAACGCCGACAATTGCTGGCGGCCGAACACCCCGGCGTACCGGCCTTCGACAGCATCGGCCAATTGGTCGAAGCCGGGATCGATGTGCTGGTGGTATCGACGCCGCTCAAGGGGCGCCCGGCGCTGGTGCTCGACGGCATCGAACACGGCGTGGCGGTGGTTAGCGACAAGCCGTTTGCCGCCGATGCGCAGCAAGCGCAAACCCTGATCACCATGGCCGAGCGCCAGGGCGTGCGGCTCAGCGTCTACCAGAACCGTCGCTGGGACTCGGACTTCCTCACCGTGCGCAAACTCATCGAGTCCGGCGCTCTGGGCCGTGTCACCCGTTTCGAGTCGCGGATCGAGCGTTACTCGCCGCAATCGGTGAACAACGGCAGTGGCGGCGGCTTCCTGCGCGATTTGGGCAGCCACCTGGTGGATCAGGCGTTGCTGCTGTTCGGCCCGGTGACCCGGGTGTACGCCGAACTGGATTACCGGGAAAAAGACCAGGCCTTCGACAACGGCTTCTTTGTGTCCCTGACCCACGCCAACGGAGTGATCTCGCACCTGGGCGGCAGTTGCCTGCAAAACACCCCTGGCCCGCGTTTTCGCGTGACCGGCACTCAAGGTTGTTACAGCGTCGATGGTCTGGACGGGCAGGAAGCTTCAGCGCTCGCCGGGCTATCGCCGAAATCCGAGGGTGAGCGCTGGGGCGGGGAAGAGCATCGCCGCTGGGGCTGGTTTGAACAGGGCGAAGTGCGTGAGCGGGTGCCGTCGGAACGCGGATGCTGGAATCAGTTCTATTTGCAGCTACAAACCGCGTTACAGAGCGGTGGCCCACTGCCTGTCGAAGCCCGTGATGCACTGGCGACCACCCGCGTTCTAGACGCTGCGCGCTTGAGTTTCGAACGGCGTCAGGTCGTGGAATTGAGCCCGTTTGAGAGCCATGGAACAAAATCAGAATAAAATTCTAAAATGAGTTGATATAGAAATAATATTCCAATAAAGTCATTTCCAGCGAACTGCCTCTCGCTCGTTTTCACAGCTTTTCCCGCTTGCCTGCTTACTGAAAATCGTCACGCCTCATCCATAAAACCAACAAGAATGTGGAGAAAGACTTTTCATGAAGACCAAGATCCGTTTTGCCTCACTGGCCTTGTCCCTGATGTTCGCCAGTGGCGCTGCACTCGCCGACATGAAGATCGGCGTCAGCATGTCCCAGTTCGATGACACCTGGCTGACCTACCTGCGCGAATCCATGGACAAGAAAGCCAAGTCCTACCCCGACGGCGTGCAGCTGCAATTCGAAGATGCGCGCAGCGACGTGGTCAAGCAGTTGAGCCAGGTCGAAAGCTTCATCAGCCAGAAAGTCGATGCCATCGTGGTCAACCCGGTGGACACCGCCGCCACCAAGAAAATCACCGAAGCCGCCGTCAAGGCCGGCATCCCGCTGGTCTACGTCAACCGTCGTCCCGATGACCTGAAACTGCCCAAAGGCGTGGTCACGGTGGCCTCCAACGACCTGGAAGCCGGTGAAATGCAGATGCAATACCTGGCCGACAAAATGGGCGGCAAGGGCGACATCGTGATTTTGCTGGGCGACCTCGCGAACAACTCCACCACCAACCGCACCAAGGGCGTGAAAGAGGTGCTGGCCAAATACCCGAACATCAAGATCGAGCAAGAACAGACCGGCACCTGGCTGCGGGATAAAGGCATGACCCTGGTCAACGACTGGCTGACCCAGGGCCGCAAGTTCGATGCAGTGGTGGCCAACAACGACGAAATGGCCATTGGTGCCGCGATGGCCCTGCAACAGGCCGGCGTCGACAAGGGCAGTGTGCTGATCGCGGGTGTCGACGGTACGCCGGACGGCTTGAACGCAATCAAGAAAGGCAGTCTGGCGGTCTCGGTGTTCCAGGATGCGAAAGGTCAGGCCGACGGCTCCATCGACACGGCAGTGAAAATGGCCAAAAACGAGCCGGTTGAACAGGCCGTGTGGGTGCCATACCGTTTGATCACGCCGCAAAACGTCGACACGTTCAAATAGCCCGTCCGCCCCATAACAACAATAAGCACGCAAGGTTGCCACCGCGACCTTGCTGATGGAGTACCTGATCATGTTCGCTTCAGCGACTGCTTCGAGCACCCCGTTGGTGGGTATCCAGCCAACCGCAACACCTGTCGATGAGCCGTACCTGCTGGAGATCATCAACGTCAGCAAGGGTTTTCCCGGTGTGGTGGCGTTGTCGGACGTGCAGCTGCGGGTGCGCCCCGGCTCCGTCCTGGCGCTGATGGGCGAGAACGGTGCGGGCAAATCCACCCTGATGAAAATCATCGCCGGCATCTACCAGCCGGACGCCGGCGAGCTGCGCCTTCGCGGCCAGCCGGTGGTGTTCGATACGCCGCTGGCCGCGCTGCAGGCCGGGATCGCAATGATCCACCAGGAACTCAACCTGATGCCGCACATGAGCATCGCCGAGAACATCTGGATCGGCCGCGAGCAGCTCAACAGCCTGCACATGATCGACCACCGCGAAATGCACCGCTGCACTGCGAAACTGCTCGAACGCCTGCGGATCAACCTCGACCCGGAGGAGCAGGTCGGCAACCTGAGCATCGCCGAGCGGCAGATGGTCGAGATCGCCAAGGCGGTGTCCTACGACTCCGACATCCTGATCATGGACGAACCGACCTCGGCCATCACCGACAAGGAAGTCGCCCACCTGTTCTCGATCATTGCCGACCTCAAGAGCCAGGGCAAAGGCATCATCTACATCACCCACAAAATGAACGAAGTGTTCGAGATCGCCGATGAAGTAGCGGTGTTCCGCGACGGCGCCTACATCGGCTTGCAACGGGCTGACAGCATGGACGGCGACAGTCTGATTTCGATGATGGTCGGCCGCGAGCTGAGCCAGTTGTTCCCGGTGCGCGAGAAACCGATTGGCGATCTGCTGCTGTCGGTGCGCGACCTCAAGCTCGACGGCATTTTCAAAGGGGTGTCCTTCGACCTGCATGCGGGCGAGATCCTCGGCATCGCCGGGCTGATGGGCTCAGGCCGCACCAACGTTGCCGAAGCGATTTTTGGCATCACTCCGAGCGACGGTGGCGAGATTCGTCTCGATGGCGAAGTGGTGCGCATCAGCGATCCGCACATGGCGATCGAGAAGGGCTTCGCCTTGCTGACCGAGGATCGCAAGCTCAGCGGCCTGTTCCCGTGCCTGTCGGTGCTGGAGAACATGGAAATGGCGGTGCTGCCGCATTACGCCGGCCACGGGTTCATCCAGCAGAAAGCCCTGCGGGTCTTGTGCGAAGACATGTGCAAGAAGCTGCGGGTGAAAACCCCGTCGCTTGAGCAGTGCATCGACACCTTGTCCGGCGGCAACCAACAGAAAGCCTTGCTGGCGCGCTGGCTGATGACCAATCCACGCATCCTGATCCTCGACGAACCGACTCGTGGCATCGATGTCGGCGCCAAGGCCGAGATCTACCGGCTGATCTCCTACCTCGCCAGCGAAGGCATGGCGGTGATCATGATTTCCTCGGAGCTGCCGGAAGTGCTCGGCATGAGCGACCGGGTGATGGTCATGCACGAGGGCGACCTGATGGGCACCCTCGACCGCAGCGAAGCGACCCAGGAACGAGTCATGCAACTGGCCTCGGGCATGTCCGTACGCCATTGAGTCAAGGGCAAACAGAGTCCAAGGGTGAGCAGAGTCCAGGGGTGAACCGGGATTCTGTGGCGAGGGAGCTTGCTCCCGCTGGGCTGCGAAGCGGCCCCAATGTCTCGAACATACCGTAGAACTGGCGAGCGCTGCGCACTCGAGCGGGAGCAAGCTCCCTCGCCACAGGTATGTAGTCGATGCCGGAATTCATTAGAAGGGTGAATGGTTATGAACGCGATACTGGAAAACAAGCCAGCAACGGCACCGGTCAAGAGTCGTCGGCGCTTTCCGACCGAGTTGAGTATCTTCCTGGTGCTGATTGGCATCGGCCTGGTCTTCGAAGTCTTTGGCTGGATCGTGCGCGACCAGAGCTTCCTGATGAACTCCCAGCGCCTGGTGCTGATGATCCTGCAAGTGTCGATCATCGGCCTGCTGGCGATTGGCGTGACCCAGGTGATCATCACCACCGGGATCGACCTGTCCTCCGGTTCGGTGCTGGCGCTGTCAGCGATGATCGCTGCGAGTCTGGCCCAGACCTCGGATTTCGCCCGGGCGGTGTTTCCGTCGCTGACCGACTTGCCCGTGTGGATTCCAGTGATCGCCGGGCTCGGCGTCGGGCTGCTGGCGGGCGCGATCAATGGCAGCATCATTGCCATCACCGGGATTCCGCCGTTTATTGCCACCCTCGGCATGATGGTCTCGGCGCGTGGCCTGGCGCGTTATTACACCGAAGGCCAGCCGGTGAGCATGCTCTCGGATTCCTACACGGCCATCGGTCATGGCGCCATGCCGGTGATCATTTTCCTGGTGGTGGCGGTGATCTTTCACATCGCCCTGCGCTACACCAAGTACGGCAAGTACACCTACGCCATCGGCGGCAACATGCAGGCGGCGCGCACCTCGGGGATCAACGTCAAGCGTCATCTGGTGATCGTCTACAGTATCGCCGGGTTGCTGGCCGGCCTGGCGGGCGTCGTGGCCTCGGCGCGTGCCGCGACCGGGCAGGCGGGGATGGGCATGTCTTATGAGCTGGACGCGATTGCCGCGGCGGTCATCGGCGGCACCAGCCTGGCCGGTGGCGTCGGGCGCATTACCGGCACCGTGATCGGTGCCTTGATTCTCGGAGTGATGGCCAGTGGGTTTACCTTTGTCGGTGTTGATGCGTATATTCAGGACATCATCAAGGGACTGATTATTGTGGTGGCGGTGGTGATCGACCAATACCGCAACAAGCGTAAACTCAAGCGCTGAGTCGTAGAACCGACAGCCAATGCGCCACGCCTGACCCGCGTGGCGCAACCATTTGTCTTCTCTATACAGCCGCTCGATTGAATTTCTTGCTATAAACGCACTCCGATAACCACCGCAGAGGCTGCCATAGAGCACTTTCCGGGCTTTGTCGGACAAATTCGCTGTCTTTTCAGTTGCTGAGGCCTCAAGTCGGCCTTAGACTGCCGGCCCTCGTAAATTGAGTGCCGGGTGGCGCTTGGAATAAACGGCGCCTTTCCGATGGCCAGACCTGGTCCACCGGAACGCTCCCTAATTCGCCTTAATGCACGTTTTTTTATAGAGATATCAATGACAAAGGACAAGTTGCTGGCCATGCCGGCGGATGACTACATGAATCTTTTTTCTATGAGCTGTTGCAGAACATGAAAGTCGAAACCCATGAGCGCATCGAACAGAACCGCATCGCCATCGAGAGCCTGGACACTCCAGCCGATCCGGCCGACGCTGCTTCTGTCGAAGAAGAGCGCACCTGGCTGGTGAACGCGATCGATCGCGACCAGCGCATGCTGCCTCAGTTGGAACAGGCTCTGGAACGCATCAAAGAAGACAGCTTCGGCTGGTGCGACGACAGCGGCGAGGCCATCGGCCTGAAACGCCTGCTGATCAGCCCGACCACCAAATACTGCATCGAAGCTCAAGAGCGTCACGAACAGATCGACAAGCACCAGCGTCAGGCCTGATTTCGTAGCGCCCCGCATCGCGGGCAAGCCCGCTCCCACGGTTCACGATGAACCTGCAGGAGTGAGGCTTGCCCGCGATGCTTTTTGCCGTCTGCGAAAACCTCAGGCACTTCTATTGATCTGCTGCAACGCCCACTACTAATGGACCATAGATAATGGCCTTGTGGTGGCGTTTAATGCATGCACAACAATTAGAAGAGCCTTGGGGTGACGAAGATGACGAGAGACGGATCTCTGGTTGCGGCAGTGCCTGCACCAGTGTTTTTGCCGAAAAACCTTTGGCTGACGCCAACCCTGCAAAGCATCGCCCTGATGCTCTTGCTGTGCGGCATGGCGTTGGGTGGCTGGTCGCTTTACCTTTGCCTGCCACTGGCGGTGTTGGTGATCTGGCTGCCTCGCCTGCGCTCGCGCGCCACGCCCGAAGCAGCGCCCGCCGACGGCGCCAGCGCCATCGCCGAGTTGACTCGCGATCTTTCCTACACCACCAGTCATAACGCTTTGTCGGCCGCGGGCGTGGCCTTTTCGGTCAAGCAACTGGCGGACAAACTGCAATCGCAACTCGACGCGGCGGCGCAAATCGTCAGCAACGCCGAAGTGATGATCGGGACCGAACAAGCCACGTCGAAACTCAGCCGCGAAGCCCTCAGTGCCGCCAGCGAAGCTCATCAGAGCAGCGCAGCAGGGCGCACGGAACTGATCGAGTCCATCAGCCGTATGCATCAGCTCAGTCAGCGCGCCAATAACAGCCGTGAACTGATCGAAGCCCTGAGCCTGCGCAGCGACGATATTCAACGGGTCACCCTGGTGATTCAGTCCATCGCCAGTCAGACCAACCTGCTGGCCTTGAACGCCGCGATTGAAGCGGCTCGGGCCGGGGAACATGGTCGCGGGTTCGCGGTGGTGGCGGATGAGGTTCGCGGACTGGCGGCGCGCACGGCGACGGCGACTGGCGAAGTCGGGGAGATGGTCGCCGATATCCAGCAACGCACGGCGCAGGTGGTGGAGCAGATCCGCCAACTGTCCAGTGACCTCGACATCGGCGTCAAGCAGGTCGAGCACACCGGCCAGCACCTGGAAAACATCGCGCGCCTGGCTGCCGGCGTCGAGCATCAGGTCGGGGAAATCGCCAAGGGGGCGGACACCAACCGCGAACAACTCGACAGCCTGTTCCATGCCATTGAACAGATGCGCAGCGACCTGGCGATCAGCGACCAACAGACCCAGCGCCTGGCCCAGGCTGCGGTGCAAATGGAAGGCCAGGCCGAAACCATCAGCGAGCGTCTGGCCGAAGTCGGGCTGGATGACTACCACCAACGCATCTATGACCTGGCCCGCGAAGGCGCCAGCCAGATTGCCGCGCGCTTCGAAGCGGATATTGATCAGGGCCGTGTCAGCCTCGATGATCTGTTTGATCGCAATTACCAGGCGATCCCCAACACCAGCCCGGCCAAGTTTCAGACGCGTTTTGATCGTTACACCGATCAGGTTTTGCCCGCCATCCAGGAACCGTTGCTGCCGCGCCATGAAGGCCTGGTGTTTGCCATCGCCTGTACCCAGCAGGGTTACGTGCCCACCCATAACAAAATCTTCAGCCAACCGCTGACCGGCGATGCGCAGGTCGATACGGTCCAAAACCGCACCAAGCGCAAATTTGCCGACCGCACCGGCATCCGCTGTGGCAGCCATCAACAGCCGGTGTTGTTGCAGACTTACACCCGCGACACAGGCGAACTGATGCACGACCTTTCGGTGCCGATCATGCTCAAGGGGCGGCATTGGGGTGGGTTGCGGTTGGGGTATAAACCGCAAAGTCCTCGCTAGATGCTCAACATGATAACCGGTGAGCAAGCCTGAAACTCAACTGTGGCGAGGGAGCTTGCTCCCGCTGGGCTGCATAGCGGCCCCAAGATGGGCCTGCTGCGCAGTCCAACGGGAGCAAGCTCCCTCGCCACAGGTTTATCGCTGACGGAAGACAGGCGGGCTAGTGAATCTGATGCATGCGCAGGTTCAGGTCGTCGACCACCCGCGCCCAATCGGCGTCTTCACGCAATTGTTCTTTGAGGAAGCCGGCTTGTTGCGGCGTCCAGAACTCCGCATCGATGAGTTTCTTGTCGTCGGCCAAAGGTGAATGGCTGGCGATGAATTCATCGATGGCTTTCTGACTGGAGTCCAGACCGAGCTGGTCGAACAAACCTTTCAAGTCGTGTATAGGTGAATCCATCTTCATCTCCTTGCGGGTCGCGATCTGAGGTGCGGCTTCATGGCATCTGAGCGGGCCGCGCTTCAGGAGTTCGATTGCGATGTGGGGAAGCAGGAGAGAGCATAGACGGCAAATCCGACGATCAGGCTTTCAATGCACCTTCATCGACAGCCGTTTTCAGAGCCTGGGCAGCTTCTTTGGCGGCGATGGCAGCGACGTCCGAGGTCTTGAACCAGCGATCCTTCTCGACTTGGTGATACGTCACCGTGGTCAACGGTGGTTTGGCACGCATGACAATGACTGCCTGGAATTCGCCTTCGACCTCTCTGGCTTCGCCCCGGATAAAAAATTCACCGATATCAAATTCCGTCACGTAGCTGCCTTCCCTTGGAAATATATTGTTGTGTTGAATGCCGTCCGTCCTGGGGACGAATTTCATTGGTCGGGCAGTATGGCAGTAGTTGCCTGCCGGCGGCTGAGTTAAGTCGCCGGCATGACGAAACGTCTATAGGCATGAAGGCAGGCGAACGCGTCAGATGCGAGACTCAAGTGAGCGGGCAAGTGCGCAGGCTTCGTTATGGCAGCCACGGAAACCTCTTACACGACCCGTAGAAATTTCCTTGATATGGAAGAAGGCATTACCGGCCAGCACCACCTGAAAGCGTGGCAGCAGCAGGCTTTCAGGCTGCAATTCATGCGGCTGGAACACCGCCGGGTGCAACGGGGCGTAATTGTTTGCGCGCGTTGTCTGGGGGGAAGCGAAGTGAGTCATGGTGCACATGTGAAGTCCTTTTCATTGTTTTACCGACGTGTGTACATCGTTTTGGGTAGTCTCGGTGAGCATCGCTGCTCTAGAATCACCCGCACTGGTTAGCGAACGGTGTTCATCTAAAGCAATTTTTTATTTGCGATATGTCGGAAAAGTGCTTTTTTTAAAGAGTTTTTTCCCTAAAGTTGGTAATCCGGTTTCCTCTGGCTGTGAGAAGGGCTTTTTCCTTCAACATCTGACGACTTTCACAGAGGACGGCGCGAGTGATATTCCAGTAATCTCACTGACCTCGCGAGGCATGAGCGCTCTGCTCGGCTCAGGATTTCAACCCGGGTCTTACGGCAACACTTCGGCATGGCCGCTTTTTTCTGCTGTGCGCTTTTTCTGCGTGCGGCATCATTTTCAGATGTGGGGATGTTTCCTTGGCAGTAAGTAATCTCGATATGCATGCTTTGTTCGTGCTGGGTGATTTGCGCGCAAAGCTGGTTAAACAGTTTCAGTCACGTTTCGTTTACATCACCGAACAGAACGCTGAAGGCATTTACATTGCCGAGATCGACACCGAAGAGGCGCTGGTGGTCGACGACAAGCCAGGGCTGAAGCTCAAGGTCGGCGATCATTTCAGCGCTTCGGTTCTGCCCAGTCGTGAAGGCGGCAAGCTCGACATCAAGTTCCGTGAAATCAAACTGACGGTTTACGGGCTGGGCGATTACGCCTTTGTCACCACCGCAGAGGGTCACGCGATTGTGTTCAAGGAAGGCCATAGCGTGGTGATGGTCTTCGCCGCGCACCAGCAGTTGCAGGAAGGCCTGACCAAAACCCTGAAAGCCGTGACCGCCAAAGCCGCCAAGTGGCGCAAAGGCGAACTGATCACGTTCAAGGCCAGCGAGTAATGACCCTGACCCGCGCCGACTTCCACGAACAGAACCAGGCCAGTGCGCACCTCGAAGCCCGACGGCTGTTCGAGCACAAGGCTGTTCTGCAGGGAGGCTGGCTGACGTGGGTGGCGTCACAGATTTACACGCTGCGCCCGGCGGCTTACGCCAGCATGGTCAGAAGAGAGCTGGCACGCTTGCAGGAAACTTCCGAAAATTAAATCGCCCCTCTCGAAAGCAGGAACCTCTACTACAGTCAGTTGACTGAGTATTCAGAGGCTTGCGGTCTTCTGTCAGGCCATCCTGCTATTTGCTGTGAACAGCACGAGGTGCAAAAGCATGAAAGGATTTCGACGGTTGTTGGTTGGTGCACTGGCCGCATTGGGTGTATTGAGTTCACCCATTCCGGTATCCGCTGCCCAGGCGCCGATCCATTTTGCCGACCTGAACTGGGAAAGTGGCAGCCTGATCACCGACATCCTGCGGATCATCGTCGAGAAGGGCTACGGCCTGCCGACCGACACCTTGCCCGGGACCACCATTACCCTGGAAACCGCCTTGGCCAACAATGACATTCAGGTCATTGGCGAAGAGTGGGCCGGTCGCAGCCCGGTCTGGGTCAAGGCTGAAGCCGAGGGCAAGGTCGTGAGCCTGGGCGACACGGTCAAGGGTGCCACTGAAGGCTGGTGGGTGCCGGAATATGTGATCAAGGGCGACCCGGCCAAGGGCATCAAGCCACTGGCTCCAGATCTGCGCAGTGTCAGCGACCTGCCCAAGTACAAGGATGTGTTCAGCGATCCGGAAAGCCCGGGCAAGGGACGCTTCCTCAACAGTCCGATTGGCTGGACATCGGAAGTGGTGAACAAGCAGAAACTCACGGCTTATGGCCTGAACGACAGCTATGTGAATTTCCGCAGCGGTTCCGGTGCAGCGCTGGATGCAGAGATCAGTTCGTCGATCCGTCGTGGCAAGCCTGTGCTGTTTTATTACTGGTCACCGACGCCGTTGCTTGGGCGCTTCAAGCTGATTCAGCTGGAGGAACCGCCCTTTGATGCCGAAGCCTGGAAAACCCTGACGGACGCTGATAACCCTAATCCGAAACCGACTCGCTCGCTGGCCTCGAAGCTGTCGATTGGCGTGTCCACACCTTTTCAAAAGCAGTACCCGCAGATTGCCGATTTCTTCAGCAAGGTCGATTTTCCGATCGACCCCTTGAACAAGGCACTGGCCCAAATGAGCGAAAAACACACCCCGCCACGGCAAGCGGCGGAGGCGTTCATGAAGGCGCATCCTGATGTCTGGCAGGCATGGGTGCCGAAGGATGTGGCGGATAAAGTCTCCGCCAGTCTCCAGTGACTATTGTGGCTAGGGAGCAAGCTCCCTCGCCACAAGACATGTGCAGGGTTAAAAACGCGTTTGCACCGCAAGCTCAAACGTTCGCGGTGTTCCGAGGTAATACGCCGGCGATACATGCGCAAACTCGGCATACACCTCATTGGTCAGATTTCGCACTCGGCCGGTGACGGTGGTGTGGCGGTCGACCTCGTAACGGAGAAACGTGCCGTAGAGCGTGTACGACGGCACCGTCATGGTGTTGGCGCTGTCGGCAAACACTGAGGCCACATAGCGCGCATCGACACCCCCTTGCCACTGCGGTGCGAAGTCATAGGTCAGCCACACATTGCCGACCCGGTCCGGCACATTGGTCGGCGTGTTGCCCTTGCGTGATACCACCACGCCCGCCGCATTTTTCTCGGTGAACGCGTCGTACTGTGCGTCAACCCACGCGAAGTTGCCCTCGGCCAACAGCTTGTCGGTGATTTGCAACGAACTGGCCAATTCAATCCCCTTCGACGTCTGCTGACCCACTGGAATGCTGAGGGTCGGGTCCAGCGGATCGGTCACTGCGAAATCCTTGCGCTCAATCGTGTACGCCGCCACCGTTGCCGAACCGCGCCCGTCCAGATAATCGAACTTGCTGCCGACTTCCCATTGCTTGCCGGTGGACACGTCGAAATCCTGCGTGCCGTTGGGTTGTTCGGCAGCGGTGCTGTATTGCACGTAGACGTTGGCGGAGGGAATGAACTGGTAGGTCAGGCCGACCCTTCCCGTCACCGGCTCCCAGCTGCGTTTCAAATGGCGGGGATTGCTGGCGGTCACTTGCCGGTGATTGGTCACGTCCAGGTCGATATCGTCGTAACGCAGGCCGGTCAGCAACGCCAGTTTGTCGGTCAGCGCCAGGCGGTTTTCGGCGAACAGGGCTTTGGTGGTGACCTCGTTGGTCTTGTCGCTGACAAATCCCGGTCGGGTGCCGGGAATGTCGTAGAAGTGCCCCGGCTGGAAGTTATTCGGGTCAACGGTGCTTGCGCCTTTGACGTTCAACGGCGAGTTGGTGGTCTGGTTGACCTTGTACTCGAAACCGCCAGACCAGGTGGTCTCCAGGCCCAATAGCGTGTTGTCGTGGCGCAGTTCGAACTGGTTGCCGTTCTGTTCGCCCTGATGCCGGACCTGATACGCCGTGGAGCGATTCACCGCGCTGTTGTCGGCGTTGTACTGATAGGTTTCCAGGTTGCGGTAATCGCGCTGGCTGTCGAGGTGGTAAAGCGTGTTGCGCAGGGTGGTGCTGTCGGTGATCCGGTAGTCGATGATCGAGCGAGCCCAGATCGTGCGCTGCTCGTAACGCCCGTCTTCAACGTTGTAATTGTTGAAACGATTGTGTTTGTCGATTTTCAGCTCGCCCGCCTTGGGATTGAGCACGGGTGTGCCCCAGTAAGGACTGTCTTCGTGTTCGTCCTGGTATTCCAGCGCGAGGGTGTGGGACAGGTTGGGCGTCAGGTCGCTGAGCAGCGAAAACGCGACACTCCAGGCATCGCGCTCCTGGCGGTCGATGTAGCCATTGCCGGTGTTGTGGCTGACGTCGAGCCGCGCGTAGTGCTGCACATCATCCCCGGCCTCGCTGAGTGCGTGGTTAAGGCCGAACGCGGTCTCGGTCGTGTCATAAGTCCCGTAACTGACACGACCTTCTACCGCTTGCTCTTCGCGGGTCGCAAGTTTGGTCACGTAGTTCAATGAGCCACCCACGGAGCCGGCGCCATTGATCAGCGACGAGGGGCCACCCACCAGTTCGACCCGATCGTATATCCATGCATCCACTGGCCGGGCGAGGCCGCCAGAGACGTTGATGCCGTTGAACATCTGTGTGATCTGACCGCTGGTGAAACCGCGGTAGGAAACGAACCCGCCGAAACCCGGCGGTGCGCTGGCGTTGACACCCGGCAAGGTGTTGGCGGCGTCCTGGAAGTTTTGCGCGCCGTGGCGCTCGATGTCGTGGCGGTTGGCGATGGCGACTGATGCCGGGGTTTCCCGCACGCTCAGGCCCAGACGCGAGGCCATGCCGCTGGACTGATCGAGGCTCAGCCCTGGCTCGGTCGTCGCTTCGCCATCAATGGTAATCGGTGCGAGGTCGACGGTGGATTGCGCCCATGCGTTAACAGACAGGCAGCCGCACAGGCTGGCCAGCAAAGGGCTTACTAACAAAGCAGCATGTTTCATCGATGAATCCTGAATTCCTGGCTAAGAAACAGCGCACGAGCGAACGCCACGCGTTGGCGCAGTGGGCTGATCGGGAAAGGCGAAGAAATTCAGGCGACAGGCGGAGCGCGAGGATTGGCCGAGGGCCAGGTGAAACGGGCGGGGAGGTCAGCGTTGGCGATGACAGCCAGAGGCGGGCTGTGCTGCTCCGGGAGTATCGCCAGGGTCAGGCTGGAGTTGAGCGCCGGGCCCATGCCGCCGGTGGAACACAGCGGGCAACCAAAGGCTTTGGACAGGGTCGGCAGGTTGTCGTCCGAGGAGTTCGAGGAAACTGGCGCCTGGGTCGCCGGATCAACCGAACAGAACGGGCCGCCGATGCCGTTGAGCTGCATCCCGACCATTTGCCCGTGACCGATACTGCAGGCGAACACATTGAACAGGACGCAGCAATAAAGCATCCATGCCATCAATGTGCGATCAGTTCGGGCGAGTTTCATGGAGCGGCACTTTATCATCGTCGATGACGAATACCCTTACAAAATCGTTCAATGAAGTTCATCCTGCTGCGACATTTCACGCTGGATGTCTGAACATGAGCCTATTGATCGCGCAATGGATGGCTGCCATCTTCCTGTTGATCAGCCTGATCCACCTGTACTGGGCGGCAGGTGGCAAGTTAGGTAGCGAGGCGGCGGTCCCGCGAATATCGCCAGAGGGGGGCGGGGAATCCAGGCCGGCGTTCAAGCCGTCGGGGTTTGCCACGTTGCTGGTCGCGGTGGGATTGCTGTTGATCGCGATGCTGGTATGCCTGCGGGTCGGCCTGTATTTGCCGACGGTGCATCACTGGTCGCTGCAATGGGTAATCAGCGCCATTGCGATGCTGATGTTTGCCCGGGCAATCGGCGATTCGAATCTGATCGGGTTTTTCAAGCAGGTCAAGGATTCGAAGTTTGCCCGACTCGACACCTGGGCTTATTCGCCGCTGTGTGTGGTGTTGGGGGCCGGGTTGTTGGCTGTTGCCTGGATCTGAAAAGCTTCGCGGGCAAGCCTCGCTCCTACAGGTTTTGGGTCGATCACACGTTGGTGATTTCCCACGATCCTGTAGGAGCGAGGCTTGCCCGCGAAGAGGCCCTGACATCCAACACAAATCTTCCGAACTAACTCCCGCTTTCTGTGCGCCGACTACTCACCTCAGCCGGCACATCATCCCCCGCCATGCGCTTGCGAAACAGCGCCGCCCGCGCCAGCAGCAATGTGGTCACCGGCACCGTAATCGACAACAGGATCGGAATCAGCCAGGCATGCAGCACCGGCCCGGACTTCAGCGCCGAAAAATATATGATCGAGGCCAGCGCCACACACCACGCCCCCAGGGTCGAGGCCAGTGCCGGCGGGTGCATACGCTGGAAATAATCCTTCATCCGCACCAGGCCAATGGCGCCGATCAGCGCAAACAGACTGCCGAGCACCAGCAGGATCGCCACGGGTATTTCAACCCACAGAGACAGTTCCGCGTTCATTCGATCACCTCGCCACGCAGCAGGAATTTGGCCAGGGCAAACGAGCCGACGAAGCCGAACAGGGCGATCAGCAGCGCCGCCTCGAAGTAAGTGTCACTGGCATACCGAATGCCAAGCGCCAGCATCATCAGCATCGCGATGATGTACAGGTAGTCCAGTGCCAGAACCCGGTCCTGGGCCGACGGGCCTTTGAACAGGCGAATCAGGGTCAGGATCATCGCCAGCGAAAAGATGAACAGGCTCAGCAGGATCGCGTTCGACAGCAATTCGCTCATTCGAAGATCTCCATCAAGGGGCGCTCGTAGGTCGCCTTGAAGTGTTCGATAAACAGCGTTTCATCCTCCAGATCGAACACGTGCAGCAACAGAATGCTGCGGTCCAGCGCCAGTTCCGACCAGACCGTCCCGGGGACCACCGTGCAGATCATCGACAGTGCCGCGAGGCCGTTGGCATCGCGCAAGTCCAGCGGGACCTTGATGAAGCGCGAGCGCGGTGGACGGCGACCGGCATTGAGCACGCCCCAGGCCACGACGAGGTTGGACACCAGCACGTCACGACCGACCAGGAAGAACAAACGCAGGATCACCCCCGGTCGACGAATGCGGATCGGCAGCGGCCGCAGCTTGCGCATCATCAGCGGCGCGCAGAACCCCAGCACCGCGCCGAGCAACAGGTTGCCGGGGCTTATCGACAGGTTCAGCACCAGCCACAACAGCCACAATGCCAGGGACAACCACGGTGCCGGAAACAGACGCTTCATGGCTGCACCTCCAGCATCGCCGCCCTGGCTTCCGGGCTCGGCACCACACGCGTGCCCAGTACCGCCATCACGTATTGCTGCGGATTGTTCAAGGCATCAGCGGCCGCCTGGGTGTAGCGCATCAGCGGTTCGGCCTTGAAGGTCAGCGCAACACTCAGCCCCAGCAGGACGATGATCGGCACGCACTCGAAGCGTCGCAGCAACGGTGATGGCCGTTCTTCGGGTGTCCAGAAACGCTGGATGCCCAGCCGCGAGAAGGCAATCAACGACGCCAGCCCGGACAGGATCAGCAACGCCAGCAAGCCCCACGCCGCGTTCGATATCGGCACATCGGTGCTATTGCCCAACCCCAACGGGTTGAGCAGGGCACTCAACAGGCTGAGTTTGCCGATAAACCCGGACAACGGCGGCATGCCGATAATCAGCAGCGAGCAGGCAATGAAGCTCAAGCCGAGGAAGGCCATGGTCCAGGGAATCACCTGGCCGACCACGGCTTTCTGTTCGTCATCGAGGTTGATGCCTTTGGGCGGTTGCAGGGATTCCATCGGCCGTGGAAGCAGGTCGCCGTCGTCGAACAGCGGCATTTCATTGGCCGAACGGGAGCGCTCGATCAGCTCGGCCAACAGGAACAACGCGCTCAACGCCAGGGTCGAGCTGACCAGATAGAACAGCGCCGCGCCGATCAGGTTCGGCTGGGCAAAGCCGATGGCCGACAGAAGAATCCCCGCCGACACCAGAATGCTCAGGCTGGCCATGCGTTCCAGTCGTTGTGCGGCGAGGATAGCCACGCCGGCGCAGACGATGGTCGCCATGCCGCCGTAAATCAGCCAGTCGCCACCAAAGTACGCCGACGCCCCGGCCTGGCCGGAGAACAACAAGGTCCACAAGCGCAGCAAGGTGTAGACGCCGACCTTGGTCATGATCGCGAACATCGCCGCCACCGGTGCGCTGGCGGCGGAATAGGCCGGCACCAGCCAGAAGTTCAGCGGCCACATCCCTGCCTTGGCCAGGAACGCCACCGCGAGAATCCCCGCGCCGGCGTGCAGCAGGCCGCGATCGGCTTCCGGCACCAGCGGGATTTTCAGCGCCAGGTCGGCCATGTTCAGCGTGCCGGTGACGCCATAAATCAGCGCCGCGCCAATCAGGAACAGCGACGACGCCAGCAGGTTGATCGAGATGTAATGCAAGCCCGAGGACACCCGCGCCCGGCCCGAACCGTGGAGCATCAGGCCGTAGGAGGCCGCCAGCAGCACTTCGAAAAACACGAACAGGTTGAACAGATCCGCCGTCAGGAACGCGCCGTAAAGGCCCATCATCTGAATCTGGAACAGCGCGTGGAAACTCGAACCGGCGCCGTCCCAACGGGCCATGGCGAACAGCAAGGCACTGACGCCGATGATCCCGGTCAGCACCAGCATCAACGCCGACAGGCGATCGACCACCAGCACGATTCCGAATGGCACCTGCCAGTTGCCCGGCAGGTAGACGCCGATCGAACCGGGCACGCCAGTGGCTTGCGTCCACTGCAGCAACAGTACGGAAATCCCCAGGCCCAGCAGGCTGGAGAACAGGTTGATCTTGGCTTTCAACGGGCGGTGTTTCTCGCCGAGCATCAGCATGAGGGCGGCGGTCAGCAGCGGCAGCAGAATCGGTGCGGCGATCAGGTGCGTCATCGCATTCATTCTTTAGGCTCCCGGCCATCGACGTGGTCGGTCCCGGTCAAGCCGCGCGAGGCCAGCAACACCACCAGAAACAGCGCGGTCATGGCGAAGCTGATCACGATGGCGGTCAGCACCAGCGCTTGCGGCAAGGGGTCGGTGTAATGCAGCAAGTCCTGGGGCACGCCGTCCTTGATGATCGGCTCCTTGCCGATGAACAAGCTGCCCATGCTGAAGATGAACAGGTTGACGCCGTAGGACAGCAGGCACAGGCCCATCACCACCTGAAACGTCCGTGGCCGCAGGATCAGCCAGACGCCGGACGCGGCGAGCACGCCGATGGCGATTGCGATGACTTCTTCCATCAGACGGCTCCTTTGGTGGCGACGGATCTGGGCAGGGCAGCGGTCTTGTGACCCCGGACCGATTGGTGAGCGATGGCGGTGAGGATCAACAGCGTCGAACCGACCACCACGGCGTACACGCCGATATCAAAGAACAGCGCACTGGCGATGTGAATGTCGCCCAGCACCGGCAGTTCAAAATGCCAGGTGTGGGTGGTCAGGAACGGATACCCGACCGCCATCGCGCCGAGCCCGGTGATCGTGGCGAACAACAGGCCGGTGCCCATCCAGCGCAACGGTCGCAGGCTCATTTGTGCCTCGACCCACTGGGTGCCGGCAACCATGTATTGCAGGATGAAGGCGACCGACATCACCAGCCCGGCGACAAAACCGCCACCCGGTTGATTGTGCCCGCGCATGAACAGGTAGAAGGACACCACCACCGCAATCGGCAGCAGCAGGCGCACCAGCACCGCCGGGACCATCATGAAACCGAGCGCGGTGTCGCTGGCCTGGCGCGGGTTGACCAGGTCGGTGACCACGTCGGGCGCCAGCAGGCGTTGCTGAGCCGGCAATTGCAGGCTTTCTTTCGGCGGGCGGAAGCGGCGCAGCAGGGCGAAGACGGTCAGGGCCACGGCGGCCAGCACAGTTATTTCACCGAGGGTATCGAAACCACGGAAGTCCACCAGCATCACGTTGACCACGTTGCTGCCGCCGCCTTCGGGCAGGGCGCGACTGAGGTAGAACGAGGAAATGTGGTTGGGCGTCTGGCGCGTCAGCATCGCGTAGGCCAGCAACGCCATGCCGCCACCGACGACACTCGACAGCAGCAAGTCGCGGATCCGGCGGATGCGCGCCTTGCGCAGGGTGCTCGGCAGGGGCGACACCTCTTCGATCCGCCGTGGCAACCAGCGCAGACCGAGGAGGATCAGCACCGTAGTCACCACTTCCACGACCAGTTGCGTCAATGCCAGGTCCGGGGCCGAGAACCAGACAAAGGTGACGCAGGTCATCAGGCCGCAGACGCTGACCATGGTCAGGGCCGCGAGCCGGTGATACTTGGCCTGCCACGCCGCGCCGAGGGCACAGGCAATCGCCAGCAGCCACAAGGTCACGAACACGATCGAGCCCGGAATCTTCGGCCGGTCACCCCAGCTCAGGCTGCTGTGCAGCATCGGAATCAATCCGGCGAACACCGCCGCGAGGACCACCAGGAACAATTGCGTTTGCAGACGCTTGGTGCTGATTCGCCGCTCCAGCCGACGGGCCAGGCGCATCATGACCACCAGGCTGCGTTCGAACAGGCGCTTGCCGTTGAAACGCCCAATGATCGGCGGGTATTTGAAACGCCCGCGCTTGAGCTGATTGCGCAGCAGCAGGTAGAGCACGATGCCGCAGGACATGGCGATCAGGCTCATGATCATCGGCGCGTTCCAGCCGTGCCAGATCGCCAGGCTGTACTCCGGCAAGGTGCCGCCCACCACCGGCAGGGCTGCAGCGGACAGCAACGGGCCGACCACTTGCGCCGGGAAAATCCCCACGACCAGACAGGCGAACACCAGCAACTCCACCGGCGCGCGCATCCAGCGTGGCGGTTCGTGCGGGGTGTGGGGCAGGTCGGTGGCGGTCGGGCCGAAGAACACGTCAACGGTAAAGCGCAGCGAGTAGGCGACGCTGAAAGTACCGGCGATGGTCGCCACGATTGGCAAGGTCATCTCGACCCAGGCCGTGGCGTTGATGAACACGGTTTCGGCGAAGAACATCTCTTTGGACAGGAAGCCGTTGAGCAGCGGCACACCGGCCATCGAGGCACTGGCGACCATGGCCAGGGTGGCGGTGAACGGGATCAGCTTGATCAGGCCGCTGAGCTTGCGAATGTCACGGGTGCCGCTTTCATGGTCGATGATCCCGGCGGCCATGAACAGCGAGGCCTTGAACGTGGCGTGGTTGAGGATGTGAAACACGGCGGCCACGGCGGCCAGCGGACTGTTAAGTCCCAACAACAAGGTGATCAGGCCGAGGTGGCTGATGGTCGAGTAGGCCAGCAAACCCTTGAGGTCGTTCTGGAACATCGCGCAGTACGCGCCAAGCAACAGGGTGCAAGCCCCGGCGCCGCTGACGATGTAGAACCATTCTTCACTGCCGGACAACGACGGCCAGAGCCGCGCGAGCAGAAACACTCCGGCCTTGACCATGGTCGCCGAGTGCAGATAAGCCGAAACCGGTGTCGGCGCCGCCATCGCGTGGGGCAGCCAGAAGTGGAAGGGGAATTGCGCACTTTTGCTAAGGGCGCCGATCAGGATCAGGGGCAGCAGGATAGGGTAGAGGTGATGCGCGCGAATCAGGTCGCCGGCGGCCAGGACCTTGTCCAGGTCATAGCTGCCGACCACATGGCCGAGCAGCATCACCCCCGCCAGCAAACACAAACCGCCCGCGCCGGTGACCATCAGCGCCATATAGGCGCCGCGTCGCGCATCGGCGCGGTGGTGCCAATAGCCGATCAACAGGAATGAAAAGAGGCTGGTCAGCTCCCAGAAAAACACGATCTGGATAAGGTTGCCGGAGATCACCAACCCGAGCATCGCACCCATGAACGCCAGGAAAAACGCAAAGAAACGCGGCACCGGATCGTCCGGCGACATGTAATAGCGGGCGTATAAAGAAACCAGCGTGCCGATGCCCAGCACCAGCATCGAGAACAGCCAGGCGAAGCCGTCCATGCGCAGGACGAAGTTCAGGCCCAGGCTGGGCAGCCAGAAAAATTCTTCACGAATGACGCCGCCATCGGCGATTTGCGGGTACAAGAGGGCAACCTGGACGGTGCCAATCAAAGCCACCAGGCCAGCCAGTAAAGATTCGGTATTACGCGCGTTGTGTGGCAGCAAAGCCGCCAGACAGCTGCCAATAAAAGGCAGAAGCAGTAGAACTATCAGGGACATAGGCTTCTAATCTGCGGAAGTTTGTGAAGCATCATACGTGCCAGCTCTCGGATCACCAAACGCCAAGCTGTCGCAGAATCCTTCAAGGTAGACGGGAAAAGCCGGGTTTACAGTGTTTCGAAGGACTGTTTTAGCAGGTCCGGCCCCTTCGCGGGCAAGCCTCGCTCCTACGGGTTTTGTGTCGTTCGCAAGTTCGGGTATCGACACAAAACCCGTAGGAGCGAGGCTTGCCCGCGAAGGCAATCCGCCAGGCACTGAAAATCTTAAAGCTTAACCTTGGATTTCCCGTTCCAACTCTTCTTCGGTCGCAGCTGCCTTACCCTTGGTCTTCAACTCACTCACTATCACCGCCGCCACAATTAACCCCGCACCCACCAGAGCAATCGCCGGCAACCGCTCCCCGGCGATCCGCCCGACAATCCCGGCCCACACCGGCTCGCCCGCATAGATCAACGTCGCCCGAGTCGGCGATACGCTCTTCTGCGCCCAGTTCATCGCCACCTGGATTGCCGCGCTCGCGGCGCCCAGGCCCAGTGCACTGCACAGCAACAACCACGAGAAATCCGGAATCACTTCCTGGGTCGGCACCACCATCAGGAACGCCAGCACCGACGTGGTCGCCAGTTGCACCACCGTCACCCGGCGCACATCGACCTGACCGGCATAGGTGCTGATCAGAATGATCTCTGCCGCAATCGCGACCGCGCTGATGAGCGTGGCGATTTCACCGGGGCTGAAATTAAAGGAAGCGCCCGCAGGCCCGGACAGCAACATCAACCCGGTAAACGCCAGCATGATCCCGATGCTCGGCATCAGCCCCGGACGCCGCCCCAGCACCAGCCATTGCAGCAACGGCACGAAGGGCACGTACAACGCGGTAATAAACGCCGACTGACTGCTGGGAATACTTTGCAAACCCACGGTCTGCAAGCCGTAACCGAGCATGATCGCCACGCCGATAAAGGCACCGGCCTTGAGTTCGAACAGGGTCAGGTCCCGCAGGTGACGCCATGAGAACAACGCAACAATGATTGCCGCCGCGGCAAAGCGCAGGCCGACGAAAAACATCGGCCCGCTGACGGTCATTGCATGCTGCACCAGCAGGAATGTCCCGCCCCAGACCATGGTGATCAGCACCAGCACGCACTCGGCCTTGCTGAACCGAGAGAAACGGGGAGAAGTGTGAGAGGGGTTCACAGACGTCATGACCTTGCGCGCTACCTGAGGGCGACGCACAATGCGTCGAATGTTGCGCAGTATACTGCCCAACCCCACCGAGTGAGCAATATAGTGCACAAAGATTCTACCCCGCGGGCTTCGGTCCTCCAGCACGTCAGCCAGAACGTCCGACGCCTGCGCCATGCCGCCGATATGAGCCAGACCGCGCTGGCCGAAAAGTCCGGAGTTAGCCGTCGCATGCTGGTGGCGATCGAGGCTGGCGAGAAAAACGTCAGCCTGACCACCCTTGATCGCGTGGCCGAAGCGCTGGACGTGGCGTTCAGTGATTTGATCCAGGCGCCGGATGCCCGAGATCCGAGCCGTATCAACGAAGTGGCCTGGGCCGGTTCGATCCCCGGGAGCAAAGCCGTTCTGCTGTCCAAAGCCACCGCTACCCGCGAAGTGGAGCAATGGGAGTGGTGCCTGCAACCAGGAGAAATCTACCCCTCGCAACCGGATGCCGAGGGCTGGAGTGAGCAGATCTTTGTATTTGAAGGCTGCCTGACCTTGATGCTGGGCGACACGCCGCATGAGATCGCCGCCGGCGAGTTCTACATGTTCCCCAGCAACCAGCCGCACGCCTACCGCAATGATGGGGTTGTGGCGACGCGGTTTGTGCGAAACGTGGTGATTTGACTGCGGACTATCGCTCAGCGGAAACGATGAGCTACCTGGTCGCCATCGGCCGGGCGCTGATGACACGTCCTACTTTGGTACTGCTTGATGAACCATCCATGGGTTTGGCGCCTATTATCGTCCCGGAGATTGTCGAGATCGTCGCGCAACTCAATCGTGCCGAGCAGGTGAGCTTCCTGATTGCCGAGCAAAACATTAACGTGGCACTCAACTACGCATCGACGGCCTACGTCCTCGATACCGGCCGAGTCGTTGCTGGCGCGGGGCGACCTGCATGATTTCCATTCAGGTAAACATTGACCAGTGAGAACGCCATGACTCAAACCCAGCGCGCACAGGCGACCGACGCCATCCGCCACGCGGACATCCTGATCGTCGGCGGCGGCCTCAGCGGCGCGATGCTGGCGGCGCAGCTGTTGCGATTGCCTGGCAAGCGTTCGGTGCTGGTGATCGAGCCGCGCGCGGAACTCGGGCGGGGCGAGGCGTACAGCGCGGTCGAGCTGGGCCATACGCTCAACGGCAACGCTGCGCGCATGAGCGTTGACCCGGACAACGCTGACGACCTGACCCAATGGCTTACCGAACACATCGCGGCCGGTGGCTGGCCGGAGTCCGATGAGCAGCATGTGCCGATCAGTGAGTTGTTCCCGCCCCGGGGCCTGTTCGGGGTGTACGTGCAGCAGCGCTTGGCGCAAGCGCAGGCGGTGGGGGCGGTGGACGGTTCGACGGTCGAGCACGTGCGGGCCGAGGTGGTCGATCTGCAAACCGGGGATGATTCGGTATGGCTGACCTTGAGTAATGGGCAGCGCTTGCAAGGCGCTTACGCGGTGCTGGCCACGGGGATGTTTCCCGCTGCGCGCACCCCGCAGACCGAATCCAGCGGTTTGAACGCTGCGGCGCTGGATCCTTGGGATGTCGCGGCCATGCGCCGGCTGGACCCGCAGTCGACGGTGTTGATCATCGGTTCGGGCCTGACCATGGTCGATGCCGTGGTGTCGTTGGAGCAGGCCGGGCATCGTGGCCCGATTGAAGTGTTTTCCCGGCACGGCTTGCTGCCGCACGTGCGCCGGCAGCCGCCGGCCTGGGTGGATTTTCTCGCTGAGGATCAGAGCATTCGCACGCCTCGACAGCTGGTGCGCGAACTGCGCCGGCATTGCCGGGACGCCATCGCTCAAGGCATCGACTGGCAGGCGCCGCTCGATACCGTGCGGGCGCACATCGGCCGGTTGTGGAATCAGGCGACGGACGTGCAGCGCCGACAGTTTGTGCGGCATGTGCGGCCCTGGTGGGAAAGTCATCACCACCGCTCGCCACCGTTGAGTGCCGAGTTGGTGGCGCGGCTGCACAAGGAAGGGCGGTTGCGGATCCAGGCGGCGTCGTTCAAAGGGCTGGAATCGACGGTCGAGGGGCAAGTGAGCATCCGCATCCGCCGTCGTGGCGAGGTTGAAACAACGGTGGTCAGCGGCGCAGCGTTGATCAATTCCAGCGGCATCGAATACGACTGGCGCCGGGTGGCCCGACCGCTGCCGCAGCAACTGCTGGCGCGCGGGCTGATTCGTCCGGGGCCGTTGGCGTTGGGGATTGCGGCGGCGGTTGATGGCGCGGTGCTGGACGCTGACGGACAGGTCGCCCAACGGCTGTTCGCCATGGGCCCGCCGTTGCGCGGCATGTGGTGGGAAAGCACGGCCGTCACCGACGTCGCCAGTCAGGCCAAAGCCCTCGCCGAACGCCTTGCCCGGCCGCTGTAGCGGCTATCGAGCCTGTGAGGCTGCGCAGTCAGTGCAGCTTCAGGTGCTTTGCACTATCCCAACCCCCTGCGGTCGTAATCTTCACAGGGCGGCGCGTCACTGCGCCGCCGCAACCTTGGAGATCCAATGAGCCAGGACGTCCTGACCACCGAAGCCAATCGCCGTCAGTTGCAGCAAATCATCGCCGGTTTGTCCGATGGGGTGATTTTGCTGGAACTCGACCAGACCATTGTGTGGGCCAATGAAGCCGCGCTGGCCATGCATGGCGTCAGTCAGATCGGCGAGTTGGGCGCCAATGCCAAGGAATACGCCAAGCGCTTCGCCTTGCGCTATCGCAATAATCACCCGGTGCCGCCAGAGAACTACCCGATCAGCCGCGTCGCCAAGGGCGAGACCTTCGCCGATGTGCTGGTCGAGGTGACGCCGGTCGACGATGAGGAACGCATGTGGGTTCATAACGTGCGCAGCATGGTCCTCGCCGACAGCGCCGGCGAGGCGGAGTCGCTGGTGTTGATCATGGACGATGTCACGGAATGGGCGAGCGCCGAGCAGCGTTTCGAAAAGACGTTCAATGCGAACCCGGCACCGGCGGTGATCTGTCGTCTCAGCGATTTGCGTTACATCAAAGTCAATTCGGGCTTCCTGGAAATGACCGGCTATGCCCGCGATCAGGTGATCGGGACTTCGACCTATGAGCTGGACATTCTGGACGGCGCCGAAAACAGGGACCTGGCCATCGAGCGTCTGCGCGAGCACGCCACGATCCCGCAGATGCAGGCTGAGCTGAAACTGCCTGAAGGCGGCAGCAAGCAGGTGATCGTCGCCGGTCAACCGCTGGAGTTCAACGAGGAAGACTGCATGCTGTTTTCCTTCGTCGACATGGAGCCGCGGCACAAGGCCGAGGTTGCCCTGCGCCAGAGCGAGGAGCGGTTCGCCAAGGCGTTTCGCCTGACGCCGGTGCCGACGCTGGTCTGTGGTGCACAGGATCAGGTGGTGATCGACGTCAACGAAGCCTTCCTGGATACCCTCGCGTACCCCAGTGAAGAAGTGCTCGGAAAAACCGTTGCCGAACTCGACTTTATCGATGACAAGGGCGCGCGCACACGGCTGTTCGCGGCGCTGGAGAAGGCGGGAAGCCTGGATCGGGTCGATGTCAGAATCCGCAGGAAAGACTCGAGCGTGATTGACTGCACGGTGTCGGCCGACACCGTGAACATTCAGGACAACCCGTGCTACCTGCTGGTGTTGATGAACATCACTGAACGCAAACGTACCGAGCTGGAACTGGTGGCGGCGATCGAAGAAGTGATGAAAGACGCTTCCTGGTTCACCCGTACGTTGATCGAAAAACTCGCCAACGTGAAGAACATTAACTCGCCGCAGTTACCCAGCGTGTCCTTCACCGACCTGACCGCCCGCGAGCGCGATGTGCTCGGCCTGATCTGCGAAGGCCTGGCGGACAAGGAAATCGCGGCACGCCTGAAACTGGCGCCCAACACTGTGCGCAACCACGTGTCGACGGTGTATTCCAAGCTGGATGTGCACAGTCGCAGCGAGGCGATTGTGTGGGCGCGGGAGCGAGGTTTGTTCTCCAGTGAGTGGCGGCCCAAAGGCCAGCGTTAAGGTGCAAATGCACTAGACGAGGCAGTGCAAATGGAGGTTCTGGCGGGGTGCAGCAGTTCCTAACCTGTCAGGGTGCGAAACGGGCCTTTGGTCGGTATCGCGTCCTCTACGAAACAGCTTAAGGAACAGTCGTATGCTCGGCCAATTCAACCAGTTTTCAGTCGACGGGGTCAGCCGGCCCATGGGTGAATCGCAATGATTTATCTGGCGCAATTGCGTGCGCAACTGGAACAGCACTTTTCCCCGCTGGCTTGCGATTGCAGCGTGTCGGGGGACAACTCGGTGACGGTGAAGCTGTATCACCCCGCGTCGGGGCAGGTGGATCTGGTGGTCAGTGGGCTGAGTGTCGCTCACCTCAGAACGCCGGAAGCGGTCGCTTCGTTGATTGAGGAACTGCGTTACGAGCTCGAAAGCAACAATTTGCATCAGAGGCAGGACTCGGTTTCGTAGCTGTCGTTTTTCAGTGTTGAAAACGAGTTAAGTGCCTTATTGACTGGCATTGGCGGCGGGCTAGGCTATAAGAAATGCGAGGGTATTATTTTCTGTGACCAATCCGCGGCTACGCGGTAGGGGTGTCGGGTCGCGGAAAGTGTCGATGACTTATCGCGGGACAGCCTATGAACAGTCTTGGGAAACGTGCTTTTTCGCCCCTGTCGCTCGCCTTTTGCGTAGCGATGCTCAGCGGTTGCGCCAGTCCGCCACCTCCACCGCCCGCCGCACCACCGCCTGTTCCGCAGCGCACCTGCGAAACCACTGAACAAACGGATGTGATGGGCGATGCAAGAGTGACCGAGGAAGTGACCCGGCAAACGAAAGTGACCCGTTGTGTCACTCAGTAGGTCTGAGTGACTGCTTCGTTGCTTTCTTCATGTGTTGAATGCGCAATGATCCGGCCCCCTCACCGGTGCCGACACCTGGGGGCCTGAACCTCAGACATCCTCGATCCTGACCCAGCGTGACTCGCTTGCCGCCAACCGGATCGCCGTCGCCAGACGTTCCACTTCCCATGCTTGCTCAAAGTCAGTCCCGCCCCGTGAAAGGCCGGCCAGGGCCATCACCAGGTCATGTACCTCTAGCGTCTTGAGTTCGTTGTATCCCAGCTGATGACCCGCAGCCGGACTGAACGCCGCGTAACCCGGCAGGTTCGGTCCGGCGAGCAAGCGCTGGAAACCGTCCTGGCCGGCGCGATACAGCCGCAGCTCGTTCAAGCGCTCCTGGTCGAACGCCAGCGTGCCTTCAGTGCCGCTGATCTCGAAGCTCAGGTGGTTCTTGTAGCCATGCTTGAGCCAACTGCTGCTGAACGTACCGCGTGCGCCGTTGGCAAACCGCAGCAGCGCGTGGACCTGATCGTCGACTGCAATGGGCCGTTGCTCCTGGCTGCCTGACGTCGCAGGACGCTGCCGGTGCACGGTTTGAGCGTCGGCGCACACTGATTCGACATCGCCCATCAGATAGCGCGCCATCGCCAGTAAATGACTGCCCAGATCCGCCAGCGCGCCGCCCGCGTGATCGGCATCGCAGCGCCACGACCACGGCGAAGCAGGATCGGCCATGAAGTCTTCGCTGAATTCGCCCTGAAAACTGATGAGCTGCCCCAGTTTGCCGCTGTCGATCAGCTCCCTGGCCAGCCCGATCATCGGGTTGTGCTGATAGTTGTAACCCACCCGCGTCACGATGCCCGCTGCGTTGGCGGCCTGACGCATCGCGTTGGCTTGCTGCAGATTCACCGCCAGAGGCTTCTCGCAATACACCGCTTTACCCGCCGCGAGGGCGGCCATGGCCATGGGGTAGTGGAGGTGATTGGGCGTAGTGATGGCGACCAGATTGACCTTGGGATCATCGATCAGCTGTTGCCAGTCGGTGTGAGCGGTTTCGAAACTCCAGGCGTCGGCACAGTGCCGTGCACGATGTGGATCGACGTCGGCGAGGGCCGCCAGCCTGAGCTTCAGCGGGAGTTCGAACACCGCGCTGACATTGCGAAAGGCCAGGGCGTGGGCGCGACCCATGAAACCTGTGCCGATGAGTCCGATACCGAGTTCGCGCATAGCTGGGGGCCTTTTGGGATTTTTGTTGTTGGGACGCTATTTATGGAATATAAATTCCTAAAATGCAATTGATGGAATAATAATTCGTTATGTGTGTGGGGTCAGCGAAATGACAACAACGCTATGCGCTCAGTAAGCGGTGCTGGAAGGTGAGGGGGCGAGTCATTGGTGGAGTATTCGGTGGACCGCTCTTGCTGGTCTCTTTTACCGCTCTGTCAGATTCTGAAATAACTCGTCTCGTATGAGGTGCTCCGAAACATTGTAGGATTTCATCCCCCATTTCTTTCAGGTCTATATGAACACCCTCCTGGAGCCTCCCAGTCGCTTTTTTCAATCCACACCCTGTATCCATTCGGCCTTCGCTATTCGGCGCAGGTCTCGCTTTCTAATATCGCTTAACCTCGAAATCCCGGCTGCAGGTTGCTCAGTGATGTCCTTCTCCAGGACTGACCGTGCCATCTCGAAGGGTTCACTTCCTTGCCTGCGCTCGGTGAAACCTTTCTTTCTTGCGCCTTGTGCCCTGAACATCGCATCCGCTCCGTCGAGCAGGCGTTCGTGTGTTTCTGCCATTCACTCATTCGCCCCCACTCTACGAGAGACTGAATAATTCCTATGGAATGGATTGCTGATCCCACGGCCTGGCTTGGCCTGCTGACCCTGATCGTGCTGGAGCTGGTGCTCGGCATCGACAACCTTGTGTTCATTGCCATCCTGGCTGACAAGCTACCGCCAGAGCAGCGAGATCGCGCGCGTGTCATCGGGCTGTCCCTTGCATTGCTGATGCGTCTTGGCTTGCTCGCGAGCATCTCCTGGATGGTCACCCTGACCGAACCTTTGTTCGAGGTCTTCGACAAGACGTTCTCGGGCCGGGATTTGATCATGCTGTTCGGTGGTGTGTTCTTGTTGTTCAAGGCAACCATGGAATTACATGAGCGACTTGAAGGGCATGTGACACAACGCTCAGGCAATGCGGCCTATGCGATGTTCTGGCCTATCGTTGCGCAAATTGTGGTGCTGGATGCCGTCTTCTCGCTGGACGCTGTGATCACTGCCGTGGGCATGGTGGAGCACTTGTCGGTCATGATGATCGCTGTGATTTTCTCCATTGGCTTGATGATCATCGCAAGCAAGCCATTGACCAATTTCGTCAACGGGCACCCCACCGTCATCATGCTCTGCCTGGGTTTCTTGATGATGATCGGCTTCAGCCTCACCGCTGAGGGCCTTGGCTTCCACATTCCGAAAGGCTATCTCTACGCAGCGATCGGCTTCTCGATCCTGATCGAGTTGTTCAATCAGGTGGCTCGCTCACGCCGCAAGAAGAGTGTGCAAGGTCATCGCCCTATGCGTGAGCGTACTGCGCATGCCGTTTTGCGTTTGCTGGGTGGCCACAAGCTGGGGGCCGATGAAGTCGGCGAGGAAATCGCTGACATGCTGTCAGGTGCAGAGGCCGAGCAGGTTTTCCATCGACGGGAGCGCGTCATGATCAGTGGCGTGCTGCAGTTGGCGGAACGCCCGATACGCGGCGTCATGACTCCGCGTGCGGAAATCGACCATATTGACCTGGCCGATTCTGCGGAAAAAATCCGCACCCAGCTGATGCACTCGCCGTACTCCCGATTGCCGTTGATCCGCAGTGGGCGCGTTGATGAACCTTTGGGGTTCGTCCACAAGAAGGAGCTGCTCAAAGAGCTGTTGGCCGGGCACCAGCCCAACCTGGAAACCATTGCCCGCCAGGCCATCAACTTGCTGGACAACTTCTCGATTCTCAACGCGCTGGAACAGATGCGCAAAGAGTCGACTCACATCGCGTTCGTGGTGAACGAGTTCGGTGACTTCATGGGTATTCTGACCATGACCGACATTCTCGAATCCATCGCGGGTGAGTTGCCGGATGCCAGTGAAATTGAAGGCCCGAACATCGTTGTCGAGGAGGGAGGCTTCCTCGTCAGTGGTGCGCTGAATCTCAGCCAGATTCGCGAACACATTGGCTTCCAGGCTAAAGCGACTGATGACTATCAGACGCTCGCAGGGTTGGTCATGAGCTTGCTGGATCGTCTGCCGGTCATTGGCGACAAGCTCGATTGGCAGGAGTGGAGCATGACCGTTGTGGAGGTCGAAGAACGACGAGTGACGAGGGTGCGATTGCGTAAAAAGTAAGCCGGAGTCCGCTCGGCAAAAGGCAGCCCTGAGGCTGCCTTTTGTTCATCCTGAGCAGTGAATCAGGACAAGAATCCGCCATCCACATTCAACGAAACCCCGGTCGTGTAGCTCGACGCATCGCTGGCGAGGTACAGCACCGCGCCGGCCATCTCGCTCGGATCCGCTACGCGCTTGAGCGGGATCTGCTGCAACGCGGTCTTCAGGATCGCGTCGTTCTTCACCAATGCCGACGCAAACTTGGTGTCGGTCAGGCCCGGCAGCAGGGCGTTGCAGCGGATGCCGAACTGCGCGCATTCCTTGGCGAACACCTTGGTCATGTTGATCACGGCGGCCTTGGTCACCGAGTAGATGCCCTGGAAGATGCCCGGCGAGATGCCATTGATCGACGCGACGTTGATGATGCTGCCGCCGCCGTTTTCGCGCATCAGTTTGCCGGCTTCGACCGACATGAAGAAGTAGCCACGGATGTTGACGTCGACGGTCTTCTGGAAAGCGCCTAGGTCGGTGTCCAGTACGTTGCAGAACTGTGGGTTGGTCGCGGCGTTGTTGACCAGGATGTCCAGGCGCCCGAACTGTTCCTTGATGCCGGCGAAGACCTGGCTGATCTGTTCCATTTCACCGATGTGGCACGCGACGGCGGTGGCTTTGCCGCCGGCGGCGATGATGGCGTCGGCCACGTGCTGGCAGCCGTCGAGCTTGCGGCTCGAGACGATGACGTGGGCGCCTTGCTGGGCCAACAGTTTGGCGATGGCCTCACCGATACCGCGGCTGGCGCCGGAGACGAAGGCGATTTTGCCGTCGAGGTCGAACAAGTGAGTCTTGGACATGAGGTTTCCTTGTTATTAGGGCCCGGAATGTAGTTAAAGCCGCGATCAGAGCGTAGATTTCTGGATGACTTGCAGGCTCATCTGCTCCAGCAGTTTGTTCATGTGAATGAACTGCGCGAAGCGTTTGTCCTGGGTCTGACCGTGGAAGAAGCGGTAGTAGATCTGCTGCACGATGCCGGCCAGGCGGAACAGGCCGTAGGTGTAATAGAAGTCGAAATTGTCGATCTGGATGCCAGAGCGCTGGGCGTAGTAATCGACGAATTCGCGACGGGTCAGCATGCCCGGGGCGTGGCTCGGCTGGCGACGCATCAGTTGCACCGGCGCCGGGTCTGTGGCTTCGATCCAGTAGGCGAGGGTGTTGCCGAGGTCCATCAGCGGGTCGCCGAGGGTGGTGAGTTCCCAGTCGAGCACGCCGATGATTTGCATCGGGTTGTTCGGGTCGAGGATCACGTTGTCGAAGCGGTAGTCGTTGTGGACGATGCTGGAGGTCGGGTGGTCGGCCGGCATCTTGTCGTTGAGCCAGGCCTTGACCGCCTCCCACTTCGGCGCGTCCGGCGTCAGGGCTTTTTCGTAGCGATCGCTCCAGCCCTTGATCTGCCGTGCCACATAACCTTCGGGCTTGCCCAGGTCGCCCAGGCCAAAGGCCTTGTAGTCGACACGATGCAGTTCAACGAACTTGTCGATGAAGCTTTTGCACAAGGCTTCGGTTTTCGCCGAATCCAGGCCCAGTTCCGGTGGCAGTTCCGAGCGCAGGATGATCCCGTTGACCCGTTCCATCACGTAGAACTCGGCGCCGATCACCGATTCGTCGGTGCAGTGCACATAGGCCTTGGGGCAATACGGAAAACCGTCGCGCAGTTGATTGAGAATGCGAAATTCGCGGCCCATGTCGTGTGCGGACTTGGCTTTGTGGCCAAACGGCGGCCGACGCAGGACGAACTCCTGCTCCGGGTATTCCAGCAGGTAGGTCAGGTTCGACGCACCGCCTGGAAACTGGCTGATCTGAGGCAAGCCACTCAAGCCCGGAATGTGGGCCTTGAGGTACGGATCGATCAGGCTGGCATCGAGTTCTTCGCCGGTGCGGATACGGGTGGACTGGTCAGTAAGCGCCATGCTTATCTCTGGAGGCCTGCGATTATTGGCTAATCTAATGCGCGCACCCGGCACCCACAACCACGAACGGCCCTTATAGGTGAGCGTGTTGCCGGGCAATCATTGCTTTTGATACACCTGTTTGAATGACCCTCAAGGCGCAACCTTGCTCAGTGAGGCCGGCAGGGCAATAGGCGTCAACACGGGACTGCCGGAGAAGAATGCCACCAGGTTACGACCCACCAACTCCACGGTGCCTTGCGTAGCCTCCGGAGACAACCCAGCGACATGCGGCGTCAGGATCACGTTGGTCAGCGCCTTGAGTGCCTCCGGCACGTGAGGCTCGGCATCGAACACATCCAGGGCGGCACCGGCAATGCGTCGTTGCTCAAGCGCAGTGACCAGGTCTGCCGTGGCGATCACCGAGGCTCGGGCGATGTTCACGACGAACCCTTTGGGGCCCAAGGCATCAAGGACGTGTTTATTGATCAGGTGTTTGGTGCCCAGGCCGCCAGGGGTGGCAACGATCAAAAAGTCCGAGGCACGAGCCAGTTCGGTCGGTGTCGAGCAGAAGGTATAGGGGACGTCGCTGCGATGCTGGCGGTTGTGGTAACTCACGGTCATGTCGAAGCCGGCGGCGGCGCGTTTGGCGATGGCCATGCCGACCGCGCCGAGGCCGAGGATCCCCAGGCGCTTGCCGGCCAGGGAGGGGCGCATGATCTTCGGCCACTCGCCGCGGCGTACCGCTGCGTCGCAACGGGGAATGTCGCGAACCAGCGCCAGCAACATCGCCATGGCATGGTCGGCCACTGAAGAGGCGTTGACGCCGGCGCCATTGGTGACGGTGATGTCCCGGTTGGCGGCGGCTTGCAGGTCGACGTGCTCGTAACCGGCACCGATCACGCAGATGATTTTGAGGTTGGGCAGGGCGGCAATTTCATCGGCGTACAAGCCCAATGGACCGCGAGTCAGTACCGCATCAATCTGCGGGCCATGCCGTGAGATGGCGGCGGCGCGCTCGGCCGGCGTCGGGGCCAGAATCAGGTGAAAGCCCTGATGTTCGAGAATCGGCAAGTAATCGTTGATGGTTTCAACCAGTACCAGAACGGTTGCAGGCATGCTGAGCTCCTGTGGGGATTGAATGTCGGATCTCGAATGTTGCTTCAGATTGCTGATTCCAGAGGAGTTTAGCAACGACCGGGGATTGCACACGCCGTTGATCAGACTGATTCACCTTGGGAGGTCAGAAAATGGCGGGCGGCGTCGAGAATCTCATCAGACAGTTCATCCCCCCGCGTGGCGCGAGCCAGGGTCAGCGCGCCGACCATCAAGGAATAATCCACCAAGGCTTGCTGGCGATTGGCTTGGGGCTGATCCGAACCCATCAAAGGGGTGAGCATCTGCAACAAGGCTTCCAGCCCCTGGGTGTAGGTCTGGTGCAAACCGCTTTCGGCGGTTTCATGGCACATGTCGCCGGCAAACGCCGTGACCGGGCAGCTTTCGCCCGGGTTATCGCGGTTGGCCGCCGACAGGTAGGGCGCGATGATGCTCGTGCGGGCCGAGACGCGGTTATCGTTGGCGTCGATTTTCTGCTTCCAGCGTTCCATCGACTGGGTGAACGCCCGGGTGCAGGCCTCTTTCGCCAGCGCTTCCTTAGAGTCGAAATGACCGTAGAACCCGCCATGGGTCAAGCCGGCCGCGCCCATTACATCAACGACGCTGATCCCGTGCAGGCCGCGCTCGCGAAACAGTCGCGTGGCGGCTTCGACGATGATCTCGCGGTTGAGTTCGGCTTGTTTGCGAGAGACTCGAGGCATGGCGGCTCACAGGTAGGGAAGGTGTTTAGATGACTGGCATCATAAGGAACTGTCGAGCGCGTGTCAGTGAATGACTTTCGCGGCAACAGTCGGCCCGGTCGAAGGATGTTTCTATCCCGATTGAGAGATGTCCTCCGAGACCTTGTAAAACGCCAGGCGTGGCGGCAATCAGTTGGCGTATTGAGCGATGCCATTGCCGAATGACCAGTTCTCGGGTTTGCCTTCCACCAGATTGATGAAGACATCTTCCAGGCGAACACCCAGTTCAGCGTTGAGGCTTTCGGCGATGGTCTTGTAGAGCAGTTTTTTCTGCTCGAGGGTGCGGCCTTCCCGCAAGGTGATCTGGATGATCACCAGGTTGTCCGTGCGATTGATGCCCATGTAAACGGGGTCAAAGATGAAGTGGTTCTCGTCGTGTTCGGCGAGGATCTGGAAGTTATCGTTCTCGGGGACGCCAATGGTGGCATGCATGGCAGCGTAGATCAGTTTGCCGATGCGCTTGGCGAAGGTCGGGTCCTGGTTCTTTTTGATATCGACGCGAACGAGTGGCATGAGAGGTCTCCGTAAAAGAGGGCTGCCGGTCAGCAGGTGATTTGAAATTACATGACGCTAATCCTTCATCGAATAGATTTATCAAGACATCTATTTAATTTGATGCAAGAGCGCCACGGGAGCAAGTGTAGGAGAGCGCCACAAAGGCACGCGCCCACGGGGTCTGGATCTGATCCGCACAACCACTCCTCAGCTAAGTCTTTGCTTCTGTTCATTAATCCCGGACAATCGCGCCCCTGTTTCGGCCAGGGCGCTGCCCGTCGGATTTTTCCGACTCGTCCTGACCGGGTAGCAAATGACCGGAATGCGGAGATCCCACCGGATGAATGATCAGGCCAATAGCGTCGACGAACGCTATGTAGCGGCGACACCAGCGACTCTCACTAGCTGGAATCGCCATGACACCACCTGGATGCTCGGCCTGTTTGGCACGGCCATCGGAGCCGGTACCCTGTTTTTGCCGATCAACGCAGGCCTGGGAGGTTTCTGGCCGTTGCTGATCCTGGCGGTGCTGGCATTCCCGATGACCTTTTATGCGCACCGTGGCCTGACCCGCTTCGTGTTGTCCGGCCGCGAAGGCGCGGACATCACCGAAGTGGTGGAAGAACACTTCGGCATCAAGGCCGGTGCGTTGATCACCTTGCTGTACTTCTTCGCGATCTTCCCGATCCTGCTGATCTACAGCGTGGCCCTGACCAACACCGTGGGCAGTTTCCTTGAACATCAACTGCACATCATGCCGCCCCCGCGCGCCGTGCTGTCGCTGGTGCTGATCCTCGGCCTGCTGGCGGTGGTGCGTTGTGGCGAGCAGGCGATCGTCAAGGCCATGAGCCTGATGGTGTACCCGTTCATCGTGGCGCTGCTGTTTCTCGCGGTGTTCCTGATTCCGCACTGGAACGGTGGCATCCTGGCCACGGCGTCGACCCTGCCTGAACCGTCGGCGCTGCTGCACACGCTGTGGCTGGCCATTCCGGTGATGGTGTTCTCGTTCAACCACTCGCCGATCATTTCGGCGTTCGCGGTGGACCAGAAGCGTCGTTACGGCGAACACGCTGAAGAACGCAGTTCGCAGATCCTCTCCCGCGCCCACCTCTTGATGGTGGCGATGGTGCTGTTCTTCGTCTTCAGCTGCGTGCTGACCCTGTCGCCGGGGCAACTGGCGGAAGCCAAGGCGCAGAACCTGTCGATCCTGTCGTACCTGGCCAACCACTTCAGCAACCCGACCATTGCCTTTGCGGCGCCGTTGATTGCGTTCGTGGCCATTTCCAAGTCATTCCTGGGCCACTACATCGGCGCCAGCGAAGGCCTCAAAGGCTTGATCGTAAAAAGCGGCAAACGCCCGGCGCCCAAGACCCTGGACCGCATGACCGCCGCGTTCATGCTGGTGGTGTGCTGGATTGTCGCGACCCTGAACCCGAGCATCCTCGGCATGATCGAAACCCTCGGTGGCCCGATCATCGCCGCGATCCTGTTCCTGATGCCGATGTACGCGATCCGCAAAGTGCCGGCGATGGCGCGCTTCCGAGGTCAGGCGTCCAACGTCTTCGTGACGGCGGTGGGGCTGGTGGCGATTTCGGCGTTGATCTATTCGCTGACGGCCTGAGCACTGCTTTGATCATTCCCACGCGGGGCGGGGGAACGATCAGGCATAAATAAACGCTGCTCATCTTTCGATGGGCGGCGTTTTTTATTGCGTAGAAGAACGCACACCCCTGATCCAGCGCACCCGTCCCCCGGGATTAGCGGCTAAGCTTGCGGCTGCATCAGCGCGTCGTAGACCGTTTGCCGCAGATTGACCCTTTCTCTGGAGACGCTTTATGGCAGGTGCCCCCGGCGCATCGGTGCAACCCCGTGCCGATACGCCCAACCGCTGGCTCGACGTTATGGCCGGTGTGTCGATTGCCGGTTTGTTGTTGCCCGAGGCCGTTGCCTATTCCAGCATTGCGGCGTTGCCGCCCCAGGCCGGGGTGATTGCGCTGTTTGCCGGGTTGCTGTGCTACGGACTGTTCGGCACCAGCCGTTTTGCCATTGTTTCCGCGACTTCATCTTCGGCAGCGGTGCTGGCCGCCGCCACCGCCACGCTGGCCAACGGTGATTCAGGGCTGCGCATGACGCTGGCGATCGGCCTGGTGCTGGTGACGGGTGGTTTCTTCCTGTTGGCCGGACTGTTCAAGCTTGGCCGCGTGACGTCATTTATCGCCAAACCGGTACTGCGCGGCTTTGCATTGGGCCTGGCCGTGACCATCATCCTCAAGCAACTGGCGAGCATCGTTGACGTGCACTTGAGCAACGGCAACCTGATCCGTTTCCTGCCGCAACTGCTGGAGCAGTGGGCGCAGTGGAATCGGGTTGGCTTGCTGGTCGCCGCGGTGGCGCTGCTGGTGTTGTGGGTGTGTGCACGTTTTCGGCGATTACCGGGAGGCTTGCTGGTGGTGGCGCTCGGCATTGCCGCCGGCCAATGGCTGAACCTGCCGGCCTACGGAGTGAAACTGATCGGTGTGATCGACCTGAGCCTTGAAGTGCCCCGGCTGCCGGTGCTGCCGTTTGCCGACTGGCTGCACCTGGGGGAATTGGCGTTTGCCATGGTGATGATTCTGTATGCCGAATCCTATGGATCGATTACCTCGTTTGCACTCAAGCATGGCGACCGGGTTTCCTCGAACCGCGATCTGCTGGCCCTCGGGGCGGCCAATCTGCTGTCAGGCCTGTTCCACGGCATGCCGAGCGGCGCCGGTTACTCCGCGACGTCGGCCAATGAGGCGGCCGGTGCCGGTTCACGCCTGGCCGGTGTGGTTGCGGCGGGGGTGGTGTTGCTGATTGTCTTGACCGTGTTGCCCTGGATTGCCTTGACGCCCGAACCGGTGCTGGCGGCCATCGTCATTCATGCACTGGCGCGCGGCTTGAGCCTGCAGCCATTGGGTCGGTATTTCATCTGGCGTCGCGACCGCTTGCTGGTGATCTGCGCGGTGGCCGCCGTGTTGGTGCTTGGCGTGCTGGACGGCTTGCTGGTGGCGGTGGTGATCAGCGTGGTGCTGATGCTCAAGCAGATGTCTTCGGCGGATATTCAAGTGCTGGGGCAAATGGGTAACGGCCATGATTATGTCGACCTGCAGCGCCATCCCGATGCCCGGGCAATCCCTGGCGTGCTGATCGTGAGGCCCAGCGAGGCGCTGTTTTTCGCGAACGTGGAGCGCATTCTGAGTGGCGCGCTGCACCTGGCCCGGCACGCGGAGCCGCCGGTGCATACGATCATTCTCAGCCTGGAAGAATCCCCCGATCTGGACGGCACCAGTATCGAAGCGCTGGAAGCGTTCTTTATGCAGGTGCGGGCGCTGGACATGCTGTTGATCCTGGCGCGGCTCAAGCACGAAGCCAAAGCGGTGCTCGCACGGTTACCGACGCAGGAAATGGAGCAGGTGATTCTGAGTGGCCTGAGCGTCGACGGCGCGGTGCAACAAGCCCTCAAGCCATCCACATAACCCCTGTGGTAGCGGGCTTGCGGGCATAAAAAAACGCCGCTCATCTCACGATGGGCGGCGTTTTTTATTGCGTTGCAGCGTTAGGCTTGAACGACCGGGATGTTGGCGTTCGCAGCAGCTT